>Ga0136634_10000024_pt1 | contig 71181 bp, 70 predicted proteins | sample AntDrymUQ8332106_2_FD_104654 | JGI IMG/M metagenome (GOLD analysis project Ga0136634, IMG submission 104654) | Polar desert sand microbial communities from Dry Valleys, Antarctica - metaG UQ833 (21.06) | ecosystem: Environmental > Terrestrial > Soil > Desert | place: Antarctica: Dry Valley... | reverse complement strand
TATCCTGTACTATCTTTTTTTTGAGTTTATCGCTGAATATCCGTCGTGGCTTCAGCGAAATCTTTACATTTGGTTTTGACATTTTTGACCTTTTTAAGGTCAACATATTTCAGGCAGTTACATAAATGTAACCTCAAACCTTCTATCTCATACCCTATACCTTTTTCCCCTCATGAATATTCTGAAGAGATACATTTTCATCTTCCTGAAATATTGTAGTTCCTAAACGGGTTTTTCTTTTAAAGGGCTGCAACTTCCAATATGTCAAACTTCGCCAAAGCCATTCAAAGGGGCCGAATAAAAAATTTCTCATCCAAATATGGCTTAATATGATCTCGAAAATCCAAACGGCTGCTACTACATAATAGAGTTCATATCGCTGCAATTTTCCAAACATTCCGAAGCCTATCCCATAAAAAAATACTCCACATATAAGTGATTGAAGCAAATAATTACTGAAAGCCATTTGTCCAACGGGCCGCATCAGAGAAAAAAGCCATTTGAACCACCCGGATTTATACATCAGCATGATCAAGCCGAATATGCCAATAGAATGCACCAGCCGTTGTATTTCATAGAATTCAAAATTCTTTTGCTTGAGGATAATGAAATAATTAAACTTGTTCGCGATGTCAGGCTGGAGAAACAGGTAAGATAGTGGCAATCCGACGACTATTCCGATAACGGCCATCCATGCGTATAAACTTGTTTTCGCTTTCCCTTGTAAAATCTCTAATTTAAAAAATGCCATTCCCAAAAACATAAATAAAAGCACATCCCAGATCAGGAAGTAATACATCGCGTTCGTTTCACCTCTGGCGCTCATATCACTTCGTCTTTCATATAAAGTACCATAAGTACCGGTAATCTGTTTTACTTCCTTGTCTGCTCTCTTTTTCCTGGATTCGGGCTTTGATCTTTCTTTAAATCCTTCCATTGCGGTAAGATCATCTTTCTGCTCTTCAGTAAGTTTAACTTTGGTTGTGTCCATAGCAGCAACCTTTTCACCTTTTGTTATTATTGCTTTTTCTTTGTACAGGTCCCTGTTTTCCCTAATCGTAACTAAAACCAAACAAATAGCTGCAGCAATAAACAGGTGTTTAGGTTTTAATCTCCTGAAAACAAAAAGAATCATTCCGCAAATAGCATAATGGTACAAAATGTCCCAGAACCAAAGTAGTACAAACGCATTGAACAAGCCAAAGAGAAGTAACCATAATTGCCTTCGGAAAAAAAGTTCTGCGGTCATCAGGCCTGCTGTTCTTTTTTCAAGCCTGCTGATAAAGATCAGGGTGCCTGCTCCAAACAGCATTGAAAAAATCGCACGCTGACTTCCTTCAAAAACACCTGGACCGAAAATGTACCATACCCAGTAATTTAAACCGGTTTCATTGTTAATGGTATAATCAAAAATCGTTACGTAGGGTAATCCGAATCCCGGGATGTTCATTAATAGAATTCCGAGTACTGCAATTCCACGAAGGCTGTCGAGAATTACAATTCGTTCGGAAGCAGCAACAGGACCAACTGGTTGATTTGTTTGAGTCATGTAGGGGTTTGAAGGGTTATGGGTGATCGTTTCGGTCAATGGCTGATCATAGTGTGGTGGCTAGTGTTCGATGCAATAAAGCTTTCAAGGGGTGAAGCCTGGTGGACCATTTCTTTAAGCCAGAGAAAGCGTGCGGTTTTTAAAAGGTAAGATCTGAATAATAACAAAAAGTACAATTAGATTTTGATATTTAAAAAAGTTTATGTGAGATCCTAATGAACATGACCATGTCATTTAATCTTAAAATCATTTTAAAAATAAAAGTCATTCACTGCTTCGATCTAGCATCGACCCATCTTTTAATCTTAGCTTCTAAAATGCTAAGTGGCATTGAGCCATCTTTGAGAATCTCATCATGAAATTCACGAATGTCAAAAGCTGCCCCCATTTTGTTTTGGGCATAATTTCTCAGTGAAATAATTTTTTGCTCGCCTATCTTATAACTTAGAGCTTGTCCGGGTAGTATCATATAGCGTTCTATCCGTTGTTCTGCAACTGTACTTGTGACGGGTTGATTTTCCAATACGTAATGAATGGCCTTTTCTCTTGTCCATCCCTTGTGATGCATGCCTACATCCACTACCAGCCTTACCGACCGTTCCATATCTGCCCCCAATCTACCGAGATATTGATAAGGATCCGTGAACATGCCTAAGTCTTTTCCAAGCGTTTCGGCATATAGTGCCCATCCCTCTCCGTACGCGCCAAAGAAAACCGCTTTCATGAATTCTGGTAAATCCATTTCCTGTTGCAATGCTACCTGGAAGTGGTGGCCCGGAATAGCTTCGTGCAGAAAAAGGGTTTCCATATCATGATAATTGTATTGTTTGGCATCCCGTATAACTTCGTAAAAAATCCCAGGCCTTGACCCGTCATGCGAGGGCCGCATATATTGTGCGTTGGCGCCTGCCTGCCTGAATTTTTCAGTGGCTCTTACTTCAAAACGAGCTTTCGGAATTAGGTTGAACGATTTATTAAGGGCAGGTTGCATAGTTGCTTCAAAACTTCGGAAACGGGCTAGTACTTCTTCTTCTGAATCAAAAGGGAAAAACTTTTTATCTGTTTTTACATATTCAAAAAATGATTTAAGCTCACCACGATATCCGGTTAATGTTCTAATGGAGTCCATTTCCTTTCGGATCCGCGCCACTTCCTTTAAACCGAATTCAAAAATTTCATCGGGTAACATCTCAGAAGTAGTCCAGAAATTTACCCAGTATTTATATTCTTCTTTGCCACCAACATTATTAAGCAATCCCGTTGTGCTTCTTGATTTTGGAATGTAGGTGCCAACAAAATAATCGTGTAGTTTTTTGTATGCCGGTTTTATAAATTCATTAATTGACTTTAAGTATTGAATCTGCAAGCGTTGCTTGTCATCTGTACTAAAATGATCGGGCATGGCCGTTACCGTTTATAAAATATGTTGGAATCTGCGCTGTTTTCAAAAAGAGGTTTTAGCTGCGCAGGTACTTTTATCATGGCTGCCCTGGGTGATAAATTCCCTTTTCTAATTCCCGTATTCATGTTTTCAATGGCAGCATCAACCCATGTCGGGAAAAGTTGCATACGGCGGAGAAAATTTTCATAATCCCTGACTGTGCGAAAGGGGATCTCTCCTGCACCCGAAGCCATAGTAGCAAAACGGGTAGGAAAACTAAATACAAATTGATCCACAGGTCTTTCAATACTGCTTCCAAAATACATGCCCAGTCTGAGCCCTTCCAGATCACGTTCCAATATGTATCTTAATAAATCTGCAGTCAGTACATCCTGCTCTTTTAAGTTTAATTTATCTATCGTTTTTAGAGAGTCAAGATATTTCTTGTTAAAAGTTATTGCATCTTTTATATAAGATTTGCTTATGGGAATTTCCAGTTGATCATTATAATCATTGATTCCATTTTGTGTTCCAAATAAGGGGTTTAACTTTGTGAACTCCTTCCAATAGCTATTACTAATAGACTGTAGCTTCAGAGAATCGCTGAGTTTATTATTTTGTCCGGTCGTTGGATCAATACCAATTATAAGTGTGGCTAATAAAAGAATATAAAAACGGGCGTAAAAATTCATACTATGATTATTATGTAGTTGAAAGGAAGTCTTTAAACTTTCGCACTCGCTGATTCTATATTATGATTCAAGAATAATACGTACAGCAACCAAAGACCTTACGCTTTAATAGGCCAATTAACTATTAAAGAGCTAAAAAAATGCAAATAGCTTTTTGCATTCTCAAAATTGTTTCTGTGTTGGATGAGAAGTTCAGCGTTTTTTATTTTTTCGACAGTTTTTTCAAAAAAGCAATGCTTTCAGGCACCTGTTGTTCGGATCGGGAAGATTCATCTTCGATAAAATAATGTTTTACACCGGCTGCCGGAGCTTGTTTCATAATATCAGCAATTCCTACATCACCCATTCCAAGTACAACATTTGATTCTACATCCACCTTTCCTTCCTGGTTACCCGGAGTACCGGGTTTGCGATCTTTCAGGTGCATTAATAAAAATCGGTTGGGATATTTTTTTAATAAGGCAACTGGATCCTGGCCAGGATGTTTGATCCAGAAAACATCCATTTCGAAATTTGCGTAGCGTGGATCCATGTTTTTTGCCATATAATCAAATAAGGTACCTCCATCATATTCTCCAAACTCATATCCATGGGGATGATAGCAGAAAGAGAGTCCGTTCTCTTTAAGTAGTTTACCCGCTTTATTAAAAACTTCAATAGCCTTTTTTGCATGATCAATCGTAAACTCTTTCTCATGTGGAATCCAGGTGCAAATAATATAGCTGGCTCCGAATGCTTTTGCTTTGTCAATAGCAACCTGGGTATTTGAGTCAAGTTCTTTAAATGAACTTCCTACACTCACCATTTTTAAATTATTTATTTTCAACAGTGTTTTAAAACTGTCTAGTGGCAATCCGTAAGTGCCCCCTCCTTCCAGCTCCCTTATTCCCATGCTGCTTATTTTCTTCAGCATGCCAGCTACATCCTTAGGCATCTGATTACGGAAAGTATACATTTGTACACCAATCTCGGTTTGGGCCACAATAACAGTTACTGTCAAAAACAATCCGCAGAATGAAAGCAATGATTTGAATTGAGGTTTAAAAAATAAAGGACACATACAATTGGTTTAAGTTATAATCTTTGTTTAGAGTGAAACAATCTTAAAAATTTCCGTACTGAATCTTCTATATTTCTCTCCTGGTTGACTTAATTTAAATAACACATAAATATGCAAATGGAATACGTGTAATGACCATTCAGATGTTATCAAAAGATTACAGCACTTGCAAAATATAATTGTGAAAGTTTAAACAAGGCTAAATTTAATGAAGTTTGTAAATATGAAACTAATTAAAGAAATACAGGTGGAAGGTGCTGAATTAGATATCATACGCGAATTGTTCAGGGAGTACGAAAAAGAATTGGATGCCGATCTTTGCTTTCAGCATTTTGAAGAGGAACTTAAGGATCCTTTACAAAAATATGGTGGCCCCAAAGGAGCATTGTTACTGGCGTATTGGAATAATCAACCTGCAGGATGCATTGCATTGGCTCCAATGCACCTACAAGGATATTGCGAAATGAAAAGATTATATGTGCGCACGGGATATCGCCAATTTGGTATTGGAAAAACGTTGGTTCACCAAATTATTGATTTGGCGCGTACACTTGGATACCAGGTAATGCGCCTGGATACCTTGAAAAAATTGCAGTCTGCAATATATTTATACGAGGAGTATGGGTTTGATTATATTGAGTCATATTATCATAATCCTTTGCCCGAGGTGGTTTTTATGGAGAGGAAGATAGTCTGAATGGAGAATGGCTTATCAACGGATTTTAATCCAATGAGTAACTTCTTAAAAAAGCGGGACCTATTTTTACAATCCCTTACATAGAAGCCAACTATTCAAACATCTCTTCTCTTAAAATTTCACACATAAATCTATTATCCCTAATTCAACAATTCCATATTCAGCATTATTTCTTTTTAAGAAATTCTATTACTGAGTGTGAGAATTCAGGAGATCTTGAAGCATTATTATGGTTACCTGGAACGGTCACGAAAACGGAGGCTGGGATCCATTCAGATAATTTTTTGCCTGAACCATTGTCCTGGTCTTTATCGCCACAAATAATCATTACCGGTTGTTTCACTCTCGCCAATTCTTCAATGCTCGTGCTGGGTTGCCCTTTTTGTTGGTAAGCCAGTGCAAGCTGATCAAGTCCTTTATCCTTCACATATTTTAAAAACGATTCGAGCTCCGGGGTAGGTTCACCGAGTAAGGCTTTGTAAAACATAATTCTTCGTGGCCATTGGGGGTTGGTAAATTCTTCCCCCATACCTCCCAGTACAGCCTTGGATATTCTTGCGTCTAGAACCAGCAGCCTGGAAGCGATGATGGCTCCGCGTGAGTAGCCGGTTACATGATAGTTTTTCAATTTAAGCATAGTGATCAGTCCCATGATATCTTTTGATTCTGCATCCTGTTCATAGGCTTCGGGTATGTGAGGCTTATCAGAACGGCCATTACCCCGCTGATCTAAAGTAATCACCTGGAAGCCTGCGTTAAGCAAATCATTATATAGAGGTGCCGCCTTCCACGAATCGCCGGTATTTGAAAATCCGTGTATCAGCACAACAGGTATTCCTTCGCCCTTTACTTCGTAATAAATTTTTGTATTGTCAAACGAAATAAAAATCTTACCCGAATCATTCTGTGCGGATAAATAAATCGGTGCAGCAAAAGATACAAAAAGGCAGTAAAGTAGATTTTTTGTTTTTTTCATATCAATAAAATAAAGTAGTCCTGAAGATATTTCAAGTCTTTGCGAATTACAATATCCTAAAGTAAACCTTGCCGGATGATAAGTAAATTACACTTCTAATAAAAGAATGTCATCCTGCGATTGAATTCAATCTTCCTTTGCTCCCTTTTCTCCAACAAACCACTGTTCTTTATTTTTAAACAAAACATTAAAAGTAGTAAGCGAACCATAAATACGGGTGATATATTGTTGCAGATTCACCTTGTCTTCATCACTTAATTTTTTATTTCCATTCACCTGCTGTTCCATTACCCGTATCCGGTCGCGCAACATGACGATTTTATGAAAGAATGCTTCAATGGGGATTTCCTTTGGTTTTTGCGACGTGTCTTTCGGTTGTAACAACATCATTCCACCATGCCAGCGATCGCCTAACGGTACCACCTCACTGAAGCCATTCCATAACCTGAGTATTTTTAATAATGATTTTTCAATGTCCGAGGCGGTTTCAATTTCAGGGGTTACATTTTCGGGAATGATCTCATCCAGCTTGGTATCGTCCTTATCAATTTCCTTAATGCCGTGGTTAATAAATGAAATAATATAAGCAGCATACTTCACAGCCACTATCACACCCGGACCGAATTGTGTATGTTGTAAGCGGGTACCTATTCCTAAAGTAAGTTGATCCATGATAAATTACTGGTTATTGAACCTGTTGAAATGTTTTCTTTTCCGTGCTATATTTTTTAAGTATTCTCATACTTACCGGGATTAGCAAAGCTGATTCATTCCTTGTAGAATTCAGAATAACATTAATCATTCAAAGCCTGGTATACCAGTACCTTGTATTTATTCGGAATATCCCATTGTGTTGTACCCCAAAGCTGGCGGTAAATAATGCCGATTAATTTTTCTTTAGGGTCTGCCCAATAAGTGGTAGAAAAAGCCCCGCCCCATTCGAACACACCTTCTGGGGTTGGAATAACACTGCTACCTTTTTCAGTAGTAATTCCAAAACCCAGTCCGAATTTATTTGTGCCCATATTAATATCGCCGACCTGGTTCATAGTCATCATACGCACTGTATTGCGTGCCAGTATTCGTTTGCCATTATATTCGCCGCCATTAAGCATCATCTGTAAAAAAATGGCATAATCCAACGTGGTAGATGAAAGTCCTGCTCCTCCTGAGTAATAAGAACCTGCTGACAGGGGATAATCAAGTAAATTTCCATTAGATTCTGCCTCCTTGGAATTCACGAGTTTCTTGTCTTTTTCCTGGTACAACTGTGCCAGCCTGTTATGCTTTGCTGGAGGCAAATAAAAATAAGTGTCTTTCATTCCCAGGGGTTCAAAAATACGTTGCTGGAAAAAATCATTAAGGCTAAGTCCCGAAATAACTTCTACCAGGTAACCTAGTACATCTGTATTTAGCCCGTAGGTAAATTTCTCGCCAGGCTGATGCATGAGTGGAAGCGTACCAAGTTTTGTCATTGCTGTTTTGAGTGATTGATCTTTTACTTCACTTAAACCCGCTGTAATATTATTTTTTGCATAAATGGCCTTTGCCTCTTTGCTTCCTATTTGCGCATATCCAATTCCGGATGTATGAGTTAAAAGATCACGGATGGTAATTTCGCGTTTTGCCGGAACTATGGTATATCCCGAATCCTTTTCATTGAAAACGTTAATTACCTGCGGCTTCGCAAACTCAGGAATGTATTTTGACACGGCATCATCTAATAGAAATTTTCCTTCTTCATACAACATCATTACTGCCACACTGGTAATTGCTTTCGTTTGTGATGCAATGCGAAAAATCATATCCGTTTTCATGGGTTTTGTCTTTGCCAGATCATCATAACCGAAGGCCTTATGATAAACAATCTTTCCATTACGAACAATCAGGGCCACCGTACCATTCAGCCTTCCATCACTCATCCATTCATTGATATTTTGATCAATTCTTTTCAACCTTTGAGAGGACACGCCCGCTGATTCCGGGGAAGATGGTTGTAGAACACCAGCAGGTTTTTGAGAAACCGCGAAAAAAGAAATCAAAATGAAACCAAGAAGAAAGATATTTTTTTTCATGAAACAAGATTTAGAAAAACAAAATTAGCGGGTTAAAAAACGTAATAATAAAATGCATGAAATGGTCATCGAAAAAAGGGGATGTTAGAAAATGGTTCAATAATTGTTTTGGCCTTGTTTATTATTCCCTATTAAAGAAAGTTCAAATTAGGTTTTAAGTGGTTCCACTGTCATAAACTAAATATACACGATTATAGAGATGAAAAGAATATCTATTCTTCTTCATCTTTTTTCAATTGCAGATCACCTTCCATTTTTTCTAATCGCTGGAAATGCAGAAAACAATTTTTAATATAAGATTGGAATTCATAATCCGTACTGTATTGGGTAAATTCTACAGTTGGTCGATAGCGTGCAATAAAAGTATCTAATGCTCCTCCCCGGAGTTGTGTTAATTTGATAATAAGTGTACGACTAAACCTGTGGTCAATAAATCTTTCTTCCTCTTCCCTCAGCAATCTGTCCTGGAAGGCCAGCATTCTCCGGTTACGTCGGAATTTAAACATATTGATAAATTCATTGATGTCGAGACCCGCACCACCACCCGGACCAACAGATAAAACAGATCCTACTCCCGGTTTTTGAAAGTCGAAGGCTTTAGCATAATCTAAACGATTTTGAACAGAATCCCGGCGATAACTGCGGGGCATAATTCGCACCTCCGGTAAAGTAACGATGGCCACATGTAAGGATATTTCGAAATTATTTAAATTTTGTATGGATAGTACAGGATATTTTGGGGTCGGTTTATTAAGATAAGAAAACCAGATAGAGTCATTTTCATTAGCCATGATAGAGAAATGACCACTCTTATCAGTAACGGTTCCGGTACCTGTTGTACTGAGTACACTTACTGCTTCCAGGCCTATTTTTTTTGATAAATCATATACGGTACCACTGATACGAACCTGCCCTGCTACCGTATTGGTTAGGAATAAGAAAAACAGTATGCAGAAAATTTTAAAATATGTATAAATATTACAATGCAAATAGAAAATTTAGGTTGTGATATTAAGACAAGTATCCTGAAATAATACAACCCTCCCAGGGATTTAACTACCATTTGGCTCAAGGATCAATTGCTTTAGAACGCGGGGATAATGAGTGTATTCCAATTGATGAATTTTTTGAGCAAGGCTTTCAGAAGTCTCATGGTCAGAAATACCTATCCTTGCCTGAAAAATAATATCCCCGTTATCGTAATGTTCATCTACATAATGAATAGTGATACCGCTTTCTTTTTCACCTGAATTGATGACTGCCTCATGAACCGTGCTTCCATACATTCCTTTTCCTCCATATTTTGGTAACAATGCAGGATGAATATTGATAATCCTATTTCTGTAGGCAACAATCAATTGTTGTGGGATCTTCCAAAGGAATCCGGCAAGAACGATGAAATCAATTTGTGCAGCCTTCAATTCATCCACATACCCATTTCCGCGAAAAAATTTTTCTTTTTCAATAAATAAGGTAGCAACACTTTCTTGCTTTGCAAATTGTAATGCCCCCGCATCCGGTTTATTACACACTACCAGTTTTACAATTGCTACCTGCTTTTCATTTTGAATTTCAGTTACAGAAAGCGAGGTGCCGAAATAATCCATAAGATTTTTAGCATTGGTTCCAGTACCTGAAGCAAAAATGGCAATGTTAACAGGCAGGGTATTACTTTTTTCCTTCAAACCCTTACTATCTTCTGTATTCTTTCTCCCAATTCCCAATGTAGATCCCATCCTCCTAAGATACTCAGTAAAGAATTTGAATTGTCCAAAAGGGATGCTTACCAAAAGAACATTGATGGGCCAGATTAAGGTAACTATTATAATATAAACGAGTGTCCAACCCCACCCACGCTCAAAGGGCAACCAGTTCATGATCATTTTTCCCAGATAGCCGGTAAGGCTTCCACCTAAAGCAAACACACAAAGTATTAGAAAAAATGCGCTGCCCTTTACTTTCCATTTTGTTTGAAGTCTCTCGAACATCCGGGCAAAAGTGCAGGAATTTTTTGATACCAGATATGCATTCCGCATAAATGTAAATCTGTATTTAAGGAGGTGACAAAAACATGACAAGGGTAAGAATTTTTGTACATTTTAAATATTGAAACCGCTGAAAACCGCTACCACACTGGCTTAAAAAAATTTTAAACATGTTGATATAATGTTAAAATCCTGACTTATTTTTGCAGCCAAATAGGAAATCTTTCCACATAATTTCATCATATTCAATTAATATGATTGACCGAAGACCTGGTTTAAGAAGTATCGTTACCCTGTTTTTCATTACAATATTATTGTTCGGAAATGTTGCAAAGGCCCAGGACGGGCAGGTATTATTTACCCAACAATGTGCTTCCTGCCATGCTATCAATAAGTCTTTAACCGGACCAGCTTTAGCAGGGGTTGAAGGTCGTTGGCCAAGTAAAGATCTCTTGCGTTTATGGATTAAAAACTGGAATAAGGCGGTGGCAACTGGTGATCCATATCCCAAACAGATGGCGGAATCGACCCCCAACGTGATGAACACTTTTGAAAATCTTGGCGATAAAGAGATAGACGCTATTCTTGCTTATATAGCTAAAGCTCCGGTAGCTCCGGCTCCGATCGCTGGTTCTGGTCAAACTGCACCTGACGGATCGAAAACAACCTACGATGAATCTGACAATTCCATATTATATGGTGTATTAACATTAATACTTGCTGTGGTTGCCCTGATTCTGCTGCAGGTAAATAGCAACTTGAGGAAGCTTACCGACGATAAGGAAGGAGTTCCTGCCCATGAGCCCATTCCATTCTATCGGAATAAATCATATATCACTTTATTAACGCTTATACTGTTTGTTATTGGTGGGTATTTTACTGTAAAGGGGGCGATAGGATTGGGTCGGAATAAGGATTATCAACCCGAACAACCCATCTATTACTCGCATAAGGTACATGCAGGTACAAACCAGATTAGTTGTTTGTATTGCCATGGAGGCGCTGTAGAGGGAAAGCATGCGAATATCCCGGCTGTAAACACCTGTATGAATTGCCATATGACTATTAACGAATATGCGGGAGAGAAACTTTTCCGGGAAGACGGGAAAGAAGTGGATGGTACTGCAGAAATTCAAAAGTTATATCAGTATGCAGGCTGGGATCCGGCTAAAAAGGAATACGGACCCACTGGAAAACCGGTAGAATGGATCAAGATCCATAATTTACCCGACCATGTTTATTTTAACCACTCCCAGCATACCGTAGCCGGGAAAGTTGCCTGCCAGACCTGTCACGGAAATATTCAGGATATGGGTGAAGTAAAGCAATTTGCTGAGTTGAGTATGGGATGGTGCGTCAACTGCCATCGTGAAAGCAAGGTTGATTTTGTGGATTCAGCAGGTACCTCCGGGAATAAATTCTATAGTATATATGAGAAATACCACAATGAGCTCAAATCCAAAAAAAGGGATAGTGTAACAGTGAGCGACGTTGGAGGTATCGAATGCCAGAAATGTCATTATTAACTCCTGCCCCCGTAAGGGGGTTGGAATTGCAGATTTGAAATTTGCAGCATCATTTTTTCCCGCGATGCGGGATCCAACTTTCAAATTTTTAAGCGCGGGATTAAATTTTCAAATTTTCAAATTCGATAAATGGCGAATAAAAAATACTGGCAAGGATTTAAAGATCTGAAAAAGTCTGATGGTCTACCTGAACTCGAAGAAAATGAATTTTCAGAAGAATTGCCGTTTGAAACTGCCGATAGTAAAGGATTAACCAATTCACCAGCCTCCCGCAGGGATTTTTTGAAATATCTTGGTTTTAGTACAGCGGCAGCTATAGCGGCGGCCAGTTGTGAAACACCTGTTAGAAAAGCTATTCCTTATCTCAATAAACCACAAAATCTGATTCCAGGAGTAGCCGATTATTATGCAAGTACCTATGTAAACGGTGGAGAAGCAGTTCCAATTTTAGTAAAAGTGCGGGATGGTCGCCCTATTAAAATTGAAGGAAACACTTTATCTACATTTACCAGGGGAGCGACAACCTCACGTGTTCAGGCCTCTGTTCTTGATCTTTACGACACCTCGCGGTTACGGTATCCAATTGCAAATGGCACTGCCACCAGCTATGAAAATATTGATAAGGCGGTTGCTCCGGGATTGACCACTGGCCCGGTTGTTTTACTCACCAGTAGCATAACATCACCTACAACACGGCAGATCATTCAGGAATTCATTACCCGGTTTCCCGGAAGCCGTCACGTGCAGTTTGATGCCGTATCTTATTCGGGATTGATACTTGCGAATGAAGCTACTTATGGCCGGAAGGCAATACCTTCTTATCATTTCGATGCTGCCACAACAATAGTAAGTATAAGTGCGGATTTTTTAGGTACATGGCTTTCACCCATTGAATTTGCAAAGCAATATGCCAATGGAAGAAGGTTCAATGATAAAAACCAGGCTCTGAGCAAACACTACCAATTTGAGAGCATGCTCAGTATGACTGGGGCAAATGCTGATGAACGATATACTCATCGTCCTTCAGAAACGGGAATAGTTGCTGCGGCTTTATTAAGTGCCGTGAATGGTCAGGGTGCTGTTGGTGTAACAGGTAAATTAAAAACAGGGATAGAAAAGGCTGCAAAAGATCTTGTTGCGAACCGGGGAAAAGGATTGGTGGTTTGCGGAAGTAATAACGTGCAGATTCAAACGATTATCAATGCCGTCAATGAAGCGATTGGAGCGAATGGAACCACTGTCACCTGGACTGCACCATTACAGACCCATCAGGGACTTGATTCCGATATGGCTACTTTACTTTCCGATCTGGAAGCGCGAAGAGTGGGGACATTAATAATTTATGGTGTCAATCCTGCTTACGAATATTTCGATGGGGAACGATTCAAAGCTGCAATGAAGAGCGTAAAGGTTTCTATTTCCTTAAATGGAAGAATGGATGAAACCACAGAACTGTGTAAATATATTGCTCCATCGTCTCATTTTCTGGAAAGCTGGGGCGATGCAGAACCTAAGCTTGGCTATTTCAGCATGATGCAGCCAACAATTTCTCCCCTGTTCAAAACACGACAGTTCCAGGATACTTTATTAAAATGGACTAGTAACCCTGATACTTACGATGTTTATTTTAAAAAGTATTGGGAAGGCAAATTGGCAGGAATAGATAATTATAATAAAGCTTTACAGGATGGAGTAGTTGAACCCACTACAACATCCGGATCGATTACACAAATGCCAACTTCTTCCGGGGCAGGAGTATTTAACGGTGGAGGTGTTGCAGCTGCTGCTTCAGCAGTTAATGGTTTGAAGAAAAACGGAAAAGCAGAACTTGTAATTTATCAAAAAGTATCCATGGGAAGTGGATCTCAGGGAAATAACCCATGGTTGCTTGAATTGCCCGACCCAATTACCCGGGCAACATGGGATAATTATGCAATGATCTCCGTTCAAATGGCTACAGAGTTAGGAATCGTACTCAATGATAATTACGAAGTACATCCTGAAAAGCCGGTTATTACTTTTAAAGTTGGAAATAAAACTATTGAATTGCCGGTATTGGCAATACCAGGGATGCAGGCCAATACAGTAGCTATTGCGGTGGGTTACGGAAGAAATAGTAGCAATGCAGAAAAGTCAAAAGATTTCCTGGGTCGCGCCATCGCCGGGATCGGAAAGAATGCTTATCCGTTATTAAGTTATAATGGAACCACCATTGAGTGGAGTGTTACAGATATTTCTTACAATAAAAGCGGAAAAGATCCATATAAAATTGCGCGTGTCCAAACGCATGATTCCTACGAGGGACGTCATGAAGCTGTGAAAGAAGTTACTATTGTTGATTTTGTAAAAAATCCCCAAATAATCCGTGAAGAAAGAAATGAAGAACTTCAAAATTATGGCGGACTTGAAAAGTTTGAAAAGGAAGCTACACTATATCCTTATTACGAGAAGCCAGGAATTAAATGGGGGATGTCTATTGATCTGAATACATGTATTGGTTGCCATGCCTGCGTGGTGGCTTGCCATGCAGAGAACAATGTTCCGGTAGTAGGGAAGAAAGAAGTTTTGCGTTTTCATGATATGCATTGGTTGCGGATCGACCGTTATTTTACCGGTGATTACAACGACCCGGAAAGTATTCAAACGGTTTTTCAGCCCATGCTATGCCAGCATTGCGATAATGCGCCATGCGAAAACGTTTGCCCGGTTGCCGCAACACCCCATAGCAGTGAAGGTTTGAACATGATGACTTATAACAGATGTATCGGTACAAGATATTGCGCGAATAATTGTCCTTATAAGGTTCGCCGGTTTAACTGGTTGGATTACACTGGTTCCGATAGTTTTACGGATGATCAAAAAACGATGTATAATGAAGGCACGCTCGATGATACTGTGCTGATGATGAATGACGATCTAACCCGTATGGTTTTGAATCCGGATGTCACTGTGCGTAGCCGTGGGGTTATGGAAAAATGTTCCTTCTGCGTTCAGCGGTTGCAGGACGCTAAATTGAAGGCGAAAAAAGAAAATCGGCCTTTGATTACAGGTTCGGCTAATGAAAAAGGCGAATTGCAGTCGGATGTACAAACAGCCTGTCAGCAGGCCTGCCCTACCGATGCCATTGTATTCGGTAACTCAAATGATGCAAATAGTGGAGTAACTAAAAATCGTCACGACAATGCCTTGCGCCTGTTTTATTCTCTGGAGCAGATACATACGATACCCAATGTAAATTATCTGACCAAGGTTAGGAATACGGAGGTATTGAGTGCACATGCAATGAATGGCGAAAATCATGCTGAAGAAAAAGGAGCGAATAAGACAGAAGCACATTGATAGTGGGCTGATAATTTTAAAGATGTGTGGAGAATTATGTGTGACGATGGCAAAGAATTTAGATCAGAAGTTCGGTACATAATAAAACTTATAGCTTACGCCAATAGCTAACTGCTAAGGCTCAGCTCAAAGCGAAACAATATGGCATTATTAAGGTACGAATCACAGGTAAGGCCCCCGTTGGTAGAGGGTAATAAGGATTATCACCAGATTACAGAAGATATCGTGCGGCCTATTGAAGCCCCTCCCAGCCGTTTATGGTGGATCGGATTTTTAATATCAGTCGCACTTTTATTATTTGGAATGTTTTCGGTATTCCGCGAGGTTACATACGGGGTGGGTCAGTGGAACCTTAATAAAACCATTGGCTGGGGTTGGGATATTACCAATTTCGTTTGGTGGGTGGGAATTGGTCACGCAGGAACTTTAATCTCTGCTATCTTATTACTATTTCGTCAGGGTTGGAGAACAGGGGTAAACCGTGCGGCTGAAGCTATGACCATATTTGCGGTAATGTGTGCGGGTCAGTTTCCTATCTGGCATATGGGCCGGGTTTGGATGGCATTTTTTGTACTTCCATATCCTAATACCCGCGGTCCATTATGGGTAAACTTCAATTCGCCTTTATTATGGGACGTATTTGCGATCTCTACATACTTTACTGTTTCATTATTGTTCTGGTATTCAGGGCTAATTCCTGATCTGGCCAGTGTTCGTGACCGCGCAAGACTGAAATGGAGAAAAGCAATGTACGGGGTGTTGTCATTTGGATGGACTGGATCTACAAAGCATTGGCAAAGGCACGAAAGTTTATCACTCGTGCTTGCCGGCTTAAGCACACCTCTGGTATTGTCAGTTCATACTGTGGTATCCTTCGACTTCGCCACTTCCGTTATTCCGGGTTGGCATACTACCATCTTTCCTCCTTATTTCGTTGCTGGAGCAATATTCTCTGGTTTTGCGATGGTTCAAACATTACTTGTGGTAACCCGGAAAGTATTGCACCTCGAGGAATATATTACGATGGAGCATATTGAAGTGATGAACAAAGTAATTGTGCTGACGGGTTCTATTGTTGGTATCGCATACCTAACTGAATTATTCGTATCCTGGTACGGTCAGAATAAATTCGAAGGGTGGGCCTTTATGCAAAACCGGGCGAACCTATTTAGTCCGTACGGATGGAGCTATTGGTTAATGATGAGTTGCAATGTTCTTTCTCCGCAGATTTTCTGGTTCAGAAAACTGAGAAGGAATCTGGTGGTTACATTCTTTATGTCGGTAATCGTAAACATCGGTATGTGGTTCGAACGATTTGTTATCATCGTTACATCATTATATCGAGATTACTTACCCAGTAGCTGGAGTACCTATTATACCCCTACTATTTGGGAAGTTGGATTTTACCTGGGTACGTTCGGATTATTCTTTACATGCTTTTTTCTGTTTGCGAAATTTTTCCCGGTTATTGCTATAGCCGAGATCAAACATATATTGAAGAGATCAGGAGAAAATTATAAGGTGCATGCTACAGAGGTGGACCGGAAACCAACCTCTGAATTTTTTGAAGAAACGCATGAAACACATCATCATTAAGAAATAAAATGGTACTTCGTACATCTTAAATCGTACATGATATTATGGCCATAAAAAAATTTGCTGTCGGATGTTTTACTGAGGAAGGGGTGTTATTTGACGCCGTTAAGCGGGTCCGGAAATCGGGCTACAAATTGCATGATGTATACACGCCATTCCCAATTCACGGCTTGGATAAAGTAATGGGTTTACGCGATACGAGTATTCATACAGCAGGTTTTATATATGCTGTTTTTGGAACTGTTACGGCTTTAAGCTTTATGACCTGGGTATTTACACATGACTGGCCACTGAATATTGGTGGTAAGCCTTTGTTCGCTTTGCCTGCATGGGTGCCGATAATATTTGAATTTACCGTTTTGTGCTCCTGCGTGGGAATGGTACTCACTTTTTGCTACCTGTGCCAATTGGCTCCCTTTGTGAGAAAACATCATTTTCATCTGCGTTCAACGGACGATTTGTTTGTAATGGTAATTGAATGCACACCCAAAACCGATGAAGCAGAGGTGACTTCGTTTCTTAATACGCTTGGAGCCAAAGAAATTAATATCCAAAATGCAGAAACCGGATGGTGGCTTGGCCGTTATGATAGAGAGCAAAAATTAATTGACACAAGAACCACGACTGTTACTGTATAATAGAATTAATAACGATGAAAAAAGTATCAATCATAACTGTTTTCCTACTGGGTGTAGTCATCTGGAGTTGCAGTGATGTGAAAAGAGATCCCAGTAGGGTATATATGCCTGATATGACTTATAGCAGGGCGTATGAAACCTATGCATCGACCGCTGACCTTGATTCGTTGGGAATACATTATGATAAACAACCGGTTCCAGGTACAATTAAACGAGGAGAGCTGTTTCCATTCCCCTATTCGCAGGACCGCACCGGTGATTCAGCAAATTATGTTTTATCAAAGCAGGTAAAAAATCCACTTGATTCTATGCAGGCCAGCAAGATGAAAGAAGCTGAAAGATTGTACCTGGTAAATTGTGGTATTTGTCATGGCACGAAACTGGATGGCAACGGCCCTTTATATAATTCCGGAAACGGGCCCTACGCTGCAGCACCAAAAAATCTGGTTAGTGATCCAGCTATATTAGCAATGCCTGACGGTCAGATGTTCTATTCCATTACGTATGGAAAAGGTCAGATGGGACCGTATGGTCCGCAATTGAGTACCACTCAGCGTTGGATGATCGTAAACTATATCCGGGCACAACAGGAAAAAGCAAGTGGGGGTTCCACAGCAGCAGCTGCGGGAGATTCCACAGCGTCATCAACCGTTCCGGCCGATACAACAATAAAAAAATAACTGGATACAACCCGTAAAAAAGTTGATATGGCTATTAAAGATTTTTTTGAAATACCTAAACGATACAGAAACTGGTCATTGGGCCTGATTGGGATCGGTGTTTTGTCGCTGATCGTTGGTTTTATTTTCTACGGTTCCGGAGGGAACGGAACCGCAGAAGAAATAATGCATCACAAAACCCGCTTTTGGGCAACGTTACTACACAACAGCGTTTACTTTTTATTAATCACCAATGCCAGTATGTTCTTTATTGCTGTTACTTCTTTGGCATTTGGGGGGTGGCAAATGGCATTTCGCAGGGTTCCGGAAGCTATATCCGCGGCAGTACCTATAATTGGAATCATAGCCTTGATTGTTTTGCTCGCGATTGCATTGGGTGGGCCACATATGACCCATATTTATCATTGGACAGATACCGCAGCTGTTGAGAATGATAAAATACTGAAAGGAAAAACCGGGTTTCTGAATACTGGTTTTTTTACCATCTGGACCATTCTGGCCATTGGCTTGTGGAGTGTTCTCGGGTATAAAATGCGAAAACTATCACGTGAAATTGATAATGGAGGTCTGCAAACAATTGAACAAAGAAAAAAATATATCTGGAGAAATACTGTTTGGGCAGCCATCTTCCTGGTTTGGTTTGCATTAACTGTAATGTCAACCATACCCTGGTTATGGTTAATGAGTATTGATGCGCACTGGTATTCTACCATGTACAGCTGGTACACTTTTGCAAGTACATGGGTGGCTGGGATTGCCTTGATAATTTTATTTGTTGTTTACCTGAAAAATAACGGGTACCTCGAATACACCAACCAGGAACATCTCCATGATCTTGGAAAATTCATGTTTGCATTTTCTGTTTTCTGGACTTACTTATGGTTCTCGCAATACATGTTGATCTGGTACGCCAATATTCCTGAAGAGACAACCTATTTTAAAAATAGAACGCAGGGAGTATATAGTGGTGTCTTCTGGTTTGGGTTTGTTATTAATTTTTTAGCGCCATTGTTATTACTAATGAAAAGAGGGTCCAAGCGGAACTATACTACAATAACTATTATGGCGCTCGTTATTATATTCGGTCACTGGCTCGATTTTCACCAGATGATTTTTGCCAGTGTTGCACCGGAACATGTTGAAATGAATTTGTTCGATTTCGGTGTAGCCCTTGGGTTTGTGGGAACGATCATGCTGGTAGCGGGAAATGTATTGAGTAAGTTTCCAATCGTTTCGCAAAATCATCCGTTCATGAAAGAAAGTATTATTCATCATACATAAGAAGTTGAAAGAATCTGGAAATTGATTGTGTGTAAAAACTACTGAACTACCATGTCAACATCTGCCATTTTTCTGTTAGCTATACTGGGACTGGGATTCCTGATTACCTTCCAGATAGCAAAAGCCAGTGAGTACGTATCGATTTTAAAAGGAGAGAAAAAAGCATTTGAGCAAACTAACAGGATAAACGCGTTTCTCCTTGTAGCCTTCCTCGTGTTAGGACTGATCGGAGTGTACTGGTGCAACAAATTATATTTTGGACGAACATTAATGGCATTCCCGTCTGCTTCCGATCACGGTGAGCAGATCGATACCATGATGAATATCACGATTGTTATCACCGGTATTGTTTTCATACTTACCCAGGTTTTATTATTCTGGTTTTCATATAAGTATCAGCATTCGGAAAAAAGAAAGGCCTATTATTATCCGCATAACACCAATTGGGAAATCCTGTGGACTACGGTTCCTGCAATCGCACTTTGTGTTTTGGTTGGTTTTGGATTGTATTACTGGTATCAAATTACTGGTGATGCGCCGAAAAATGCCATGAACGTAGAAATTACCGGAAAGCAATTTGGCTGGATTTATCGATATCCCGGAAAGGATAATACTTTCGGAAAGAAATATTATAAAAATATTAATGGAGCAGAAAGTAACGAACTGGGTTTGCTATGGGATGATAAGGCAGCACAGGATGATATAGTTACTACTGAAGCCCTTTACATCGTAAAAGATGAACCGGTTAAATTAAACATTTTTGCACGGGATGTAATTCATGATGTAGGTCTCCCCCATTTCAGAATGAAAATGGATGCTGTGCCGGGAACACCAACTACAATGTTCTTCACGCCAAAGTATACCACGGAAGAAATGAAAAAAATTACCGGAAATTCGAAATTTGAATACGAGATCGCATGTGATCAGATGTGTGGTAATGGTCACTATTCTATGAGAGGTATTTTAAAAGTAGTTACAAAGTCAGAATTTATATTATGGAGGGCGAAACAAAAAGTACAATATTTCGCTGCTTTTCCAGATAAGGATCCTGCAAACCTGGTGAAACCTGCTGTAGATACAACACAGAAAACCGTAGCGGCAGCAATTACTCAACGATAAAAATCTGATACCTGTTAAAAACAAAATATTATTTTATTTAAATTTTTTCTCATGAGCAATGGAGCAGTATTGCACGGTCACCCTGAAGTAGGAACGACTCATGAAGTGCATCATGATGAGCACCACGTTCATCATCACAAAGAAACTTTTATTACCAAATATGTTTTCAGCCAGGATCACAAAATGATCGCGAGGCAATTCCTTATTACAGGGATGGTTTGGGCAATCATCGGTGGACTGATGTCGGTTTTGTTTCGCCTCCAGATCGGTTATCCAGATGAGTCTTTTCCATGGCTGGAAGATATCCTGGGCCGATGGGCCAAGGGAGGAAAGATCACCGCCGAATCATACTATGCTCTGGTAACCATGCATGGAACCGTTCTGGTTTTTTTCGTGCTGACAGGTGGATTGAGTGGAACTTTTGCCAACTTCCTTATTCCCTTGCAAATAGGAGCAAGGGATATGGCTTCGCCTTTTTTGAATATGCTTTCTTACTGGTTTTTCTTTATGGCCAGTGTTGTGATGTTGTCTTCTTTATTTGTACAAACCGGACCATTCAGCGGAGGATGGACTGCTTATCCTCCATTAAGTGCATTAGGTGATGCTTCACCGGGATCGAAGGTTGGAATGGATTTGTGGATTACATCCATGGCGTTGTTTGTGGTCTCTTCATTACTTGGCGGGTTGAATTATATTTCAACCATATTGAATATGCGCACTAAAGGAATGAGTATGACAAGGCTCCCTCTGACCATTTGGGCATTGTTCTTTACGGCAGTTCTGGGTGTATTATCATTCCCCGTTTTATTATCTGGATTCATCCTTTTATTATTCGACCGCCATGGTGGAACCAGTTTTTATTTATCAGATATCTATATAGCAACAACCCAAACCGCACTGCCGAATGAAGGAGGAAGTGCTATTTTATTCCAGCATTTATTTTGGTTCCTGGGTCACCCGGAAGTATACATTATCATATTGCCTGCAATGGGAATGGTATCAGAAGTGATGAGTGTGAATTCAAGAAAACCAATATTCGGTTATATGGCAATGGTGGGATCTTTATTCGCAATTGCTATCCTTGCCTTTTTAGTATGGGCACATCACATGTTTGTAACCGGGTTGAATCCTTTCCTGGGCTCAGTATTCGTATTACTGACTTTATTAATTGCTATTCCTTCAGCCATAAAAGTATTTAACTGGTTAACTACCCTGTGGAGAGGCAATATCCGCTTTACACCAGGAATGTTATTTTCAATAGGATTTGTAAGCTTATTCATATCCGGTGGCTTAACGGGAATTTTTTTAGGTAACTCTACGCTGGATATTCATTTGCATGATACCTATTTTGTAGTTGCCCACTTTCATATTGTAATGGGAGTAGCAGGATTTTTTGGAATGTTCGCAGGAATATATCACTGGTTCCCGAAAATGTATGGTCGTTACCTGAACAATACAATGGCCTACATCCATTTTTGGGTAACGATGATAGGGGCTTATCTTATCTTCTGGCCAATGCACTATTCAGGGTTAGCCGGTATGCCACGTCGTTACCTGGATTATTCCAGCTGGGAATCTTTTAACCAGTTCAATGATTTAAATAAATTTATTTCCACCGTAGCCATGGTTGTATTTGCGGTGCAATTGATGTTTGTATTTAATTTTTTCTATTCCATATTCAAAGGTAGGAAGGTAACCACGCAAAATCCCTGGGGTGCTACTACACTGGAATGGTCTACTCCTATCCGGCCAGGACATGGTAACTGGCCTGGAGAGATTCCGGAAGTACATCGTTGGGCATATGATTATGCTAAAGATGGGAGAGAATTTATCCCTCAAACAGAGCCGGTGAAACCGGATGAGAGCAAACATTAATATGCTACTGTGCTAGTGAGAGGGATGTGATGTGTGATGTGTGATTTTTTCACCGGGCAAAATAAATATCTTATACGATTTTTACAGGTTTAAGCCTGTTAGGAATAAATAAAAATGAAGTAAAATCCAAATCCTCATCCCCTAGGGATGACCTATAGGTTCAATTAATATGGCTTTATAAATTGTTAAGGAGAAATTTCATTGATCCAGGCGAAGGTTCCGGTAACAAAAGAAAACAACGTTAAGCAGATGGTGCAGGAAACCGTGAAGCAATCCAGTTCTTTCACACTTGCCAGCAAGGTAAGAGACTATATGATGCTGATAAAGTTCAGCCTCAGCTTTATGGTGGTATTTTCTGCAGTTGTGAGTTATCTGTTGGCGCCGAAAATAGTGGCTTACGACTGGGCAATGATCATCCTGCTTTTTATTGGGGGGCTGATGGTTACCGGTAGTGCCAACGCCGTAAACCAGGTAGTGGAGAAGGATACAGATGCCATGATGAACCGAACGTCCAAGCGGCCTGTGGCATCTGGGAGGATGAGCACCGCTGAGGGTTGGGCATTTGCAATTATATCCGGTCTTGCAGGTGTGCTTATTCTGTGGTATTTTTTCAATGGATTATCGGCAGCAATTGCTGCCTTCAGTTGGTTTGTATATGCTTTTATGTACACACCTTTGAAAAAAGTAAGTTCTGTATCGGTGTTAGTAGGGGCAGTTCCGGGAGCGTTGCCCTGCCTGATCGGATGGGCAGCGGGTCAGGATGAATTGACGACCGGTGGATGGATTTTGTTTGCGATTCAATTTTTTTGGCAGTTCCCTCATTTCTGGGCTATTGCATGGATTGCACATAAAGATTATACCCAGGCAGGTTTTAAATTGATGCCATCAGTGGAAGGGCCTACAAAATATTCAGCGATTCAATCCGTAATTTATTCGCTGATATTGGTCCCTGTTGGGATCATTCCTTACCTGGCTGAAATGAGTGGGATAATAAGCCTGGGAATCATATTGTTTGCGAATTTATGGATGGTATGGCTTTGTGTGAGATTGTATTTCAAAATGGAAGTAAAAGCAGCAAGGGCAGTAATGTTTGCCAGTTATATTTATTTGCCTGTGGTATTATTAGCATTGCTGGGAGATAAGATTTAAGAAAAAAACAATTAAGAGTGATAACAGAAGTAGTGAGTACACAACAAAAAAAAATACATCCACATAAGTTTACTTTGTGGGTTGCGATCGCGAGCATCATTATGATGTTTGCCGGTTTAACAAGTGCATATATAGTAAAGGGAAGTTTGCCAGGTTGGTCAACCATTGAAATACCGAAACTGTTTTATTATTCTACTGCAGTAATTTTATTAAGTAGTGTTTCGGTGCAGATGGCATTAAAATCATTCAAAGAAAGAAACATGCAGCAGTACCGGAGGTTAATAACGGTTACTGCTATACTTGGAATTGCTTTTATAGTTATGCAAATGGTGGCCTTTATTCAACTATGGGATCGGGGACTTACTTTTCAGGGTTCTTCGGGGGCCGGTCAGTTCCTGTACATCATTTTCGGATTGCATGCGTTACACGTGGTGGGAGGTATTATCGCATTAATGATCATGTTTATTAAAGCATTCAGTTCCCGGACAAGGAATTATGATCCGGTATCAATTGAGCTGGCAAGCACTTATTGGCATTTCGTCGACTTATTATGGATTTACCTTTTTGTATTTTTTATTATGTCTATATAATAATGATATTGAATAAAATTTGAAGAACTTTCATAAAACAGCAATATGGCACAAGTAGTAGCTGCGAATCAAAAATGGTGGGGGGGCGGAAGAAGTCCTTTCAATGTGGAGTATGGTAAATTAATGATGTGGTATTTTTTGATGAGCGATGCCTTTACATTCGGCGCATTCCTGATCTCATATGGAACAAAGCGCTTTTCAAGCAATGCATGGCCTGACCCCAATCAGGTATTTTCTTCTTTCCCTTTTATGGGTCATGCACATCTACCCCTTGTCTTTGTAAGTCTCATGACTTTCATTTTAATCATGAGTTCTGTAACAATGGTATTAGCTGTTGCGTGCGGTCATAATCACGATAGGAAAGGCGTTGTAAAATGGATGTTCTGGACCATCATCGGCGGGATTGCCTTCCTGGGTTGCCAGGCATGGGAATGGACGCATCTGTATCACCAGGGAGCCTGGTGGGGGAGAATACCTGTTGAAGCAGGAAGTCCTTTTCTAAATTACGATGGCACTACACCTTCAACGAATTTTAGTGATTTTTTCTTTACCATCACTGGCTTTCACGGATTTCATGTATTTTCTGGTGTTATCATTAATATAATCATGCTGGTAATGGCATGGAATGGAACATTTGAACAGAAAGGTCATTATATGATGATTGAGAAAGCGGGATTATACTGGCACTTTGTAGACCTTGTGTGGGTATTTGTATTCACCTGTTTTTACCTGTTCTAATTACATAATGAGCTACTAAAATTACTATATGGATAATGCAACAGCCAACGTACATGGTGGAGAAAAAGGAAGTTTTGATACCAGGGCAATCTGGAGAACATTTTGGATCTTATTGGGTATTACCTGTGTTGAACTGGTGATAGGGATGTTTATCGCTCCCCGCTTTTCACATGATTACAAAATCTGGTTCAATATTCTCTACATCATATTTACGGCAGCGAAAGCTTTTTATATAATAGCCGAATTCATGCATCTAAGGCATGAGATCAAGAATTTAATTATGACGATTGCTATTCCTGCACTTTTATTTCTATGGTTTATCGGCGCCTTTTTATGGGAAGGAAACTCGTTTAAGAATTTAAAGAACACTTACGACCCTGCTTATAAAGAGCGCAGTACCACACCCGTTGAAAAAAAACAGGCTCCGGGGGAACATGGTGCCGAAAAATCAAAAGAGCTGCATTAAAATATTCTGCCTGATTTTCTGAACCTCCCTTTGTGGGGTGGGTTTTAATTTGAATGTTTTTCGATCCAGATACGTATACTATTTTGAAATATCGTCTGGCTGGCAATGTAATTATCTTCCCAATTCACATGCCGTACAAGTACCTTTGCAACATAGAATTTAATGATAATAATTAAAATGCGATTCTCCGGAAGTTTCAAATATATATATTGAGCAAGAAAGCCCTTTTAGCGTTATGCCTGGCCGTCTTATTACCTATAGTAAGTTATTTGCTGGTAAAAAAATTCAGTGACGATGCTATTGACATGCCGCATCGTTATTTTTCTGATTCAGTCATCAATAATGTTGTCAACGGAAAAAAAACTTCAGATACCATCTGGCACCAGGTTGCAAATATTCGCTTAACGAATCAACTAGGCCGGCAGGTATCCCTGGATGAATTAAAGGGTAAAATTATTATTGCAGATTTTTTCTTCACCCGGTGTCCATCAATTTGCCCCACGCTAACCATTAATATGAGGGGGCTACAGAATGCTTTAAAAATGAAGAATCCCAGGAGAAGAATCGATTCCTTATTTGTTCAATTTTTATCTTTTAGCGTGGATCCTGAAAGGGATTCGGTTCCGGTTCTTAAAAAGTATGCAGATAAATATGGAGTAAATCATGATATCTGGTGGATGCTTACCGGTTCAAAAAAAGATATTTATGATTTTGCCCTGAATGAGTTGAAACTGGGATTACAGGATGGAGGATCGGTTGATTCGAACTTTATTCATACCGGGAAGTTTGTTTTACTCGACAAAGAAAGAGTGGTACGCGGATACTATGACGGATTGGATACCACTTCCATATCTAAACTTGCAGAAGATCTTACTTTACTTCTGCTGGAGAAAGACAAAAAGAAAAAAAGAAAATTATTTTAAGAATGCTTCCACCTCTGCTGGCAAAAAATGATCGACAGGCAATATGGTTGATTTGCATTGTGTCCCTTGTGATCTTTACGGCGATTGTAATTCTAAGCAGGGTTAAACTTGAAGTGGACCTGGGTTTTGATGTACATGTATTTGCTTTGTTCAATGCCTGTATCAATACACTGGTAAGTATTTTATTAGTAGCGGGAATGATCGCGGTTAAAAACAAAAATTACCTGGCGCATAAGAATATAATGTTAACAGCCATGATTCTTTCCGTTGCATTCCTGGTTTCGTATATATCTCATCACTTGCTCGCAGGTGATACAAGATTCGGGGATACCAATCATGATAATGTTGTAGACCCCTCCGAACTATTAGTAGTTGGGAAAAAGAGACTGATTTATTTCATTATACTTATCACCCATATTTTTCTTGCCGCTATCATTCTTCCGTTTATTTTATTTACTACCTACAGGGCAATGATTGCTGAATGGCCTCAACATAGAAAACTGGCAAAGATTACATGGCCTATATGGCTGTATGTATCGGTTACAGGTGTTGTGGTGTACCTGATGATAAGCCCTTACTATTGAACCGAAATCATCTGCAATATTACCTATCAAAAACATGAGTCAGCAACAGGATCACTTCCGGATTTTAATAATATTACATCTGGGTATGCTAACCGGGCTGGCTTTATTTGGGGTAATTTCTTGTTTAGGGTTGGAGCAAGGTTTTAATACAGTGGACGATGAAATATTCAATCGAATGTTCCAGGGAGTTGCTATACTTGTTTCAATTTGTATGTTGGCAATCGGCTTCAATATTTTCAAAAAAAAGATATTGCTTGTTCGTGCTGCAAACGGGTCCGCTAAGGGTAGAATGGCGCACTATCGTTCCGCCTGCATTATGTGGTGGGCGATGATCGAAGGCCCTGGATTGGTCGCCTTTACCGGCTATCTATTAACGGCAAACCTTTCATTTTTCATATTAGGCATTCTTCATATTTTGATTTTATTGTTCTTTTATCCCCGGAAGGATAATATTATTGTCTTACTCCATCTGAATCCCGAAGAGGTTTCGCAATTAGAAGGAAATCATTAGCAATTCAAACAAGCTCGAATAATAATAAATCTATACACTAATACCCTTATAGAGGTTTGCGTGTATTCAGGTATCCCATACTTTCGGGTATACTTTTACGTATTGGTAGCGGGAAAGTAAAATCCTCTTATGAAAAACGCGGTCCTTTTATTTTGCCTTGTATTTCTTTCGGGCACGGATACTTTTGCACAAACAAAAGATACCGCCAGGCTGGGTATTTATATAAATTCAATTTATGATTTCAGGCTGGATGAAAAAAGTTTTATGGTTGATCTTTGGCTATGGATCAATTACAAAAATGATAGCCTTGATTTTGAGAATGTAGTTGAGATCACGAATAGCAAGGAGACACAATTCAGTCATTATACAAAAGAAAAAAAAGGTGATTGGAATTGGGTTACCCAAAAATGTAAAGTGCAGGTGATGCATCAATGGGATGTATCCTGTTTCCCGTTCGACAAACAGCATTTGAAGATTGAGATTGAAGATTCAGAATACGATACCTCACAAATGGTATATACTGCTGATATCATTAATTCCAAAATTGATACTTCCTTCAATTCAAAGGAATGGCATATACAAAAATTTTTGGTTTATGGGGATATACGAACTTATCAAACCACCTATGGTAATCCTGAACTTTCGGGAAAAAGTTCTTATCCCCGCATCGTAGCTGAAATTATTATACAAAGAAATAATTCCTGGATCATGCTGGGAAAAATGCTTACCGGTGCTTACGTTGCCTTCTTTATTTCATGCCTCGTGTTCTTTGTTTCGTCCGAAAATCAGGATTCGAGGTTTGGCCTGTGTGTGGGCGCCTTGTTTGCAGCAATTGGAAATAAATATATTGTTGAATCCATTGTGCCTACTTCAACAACCAATTCACTGATGGACAATGTTCATAACCTTACCTTCACTTTTATATTACTGATTATAGTGGTTATTGTAATTTCACTGGCTATGTTTGAATCAGAAAATGAACATAAACGAAAAATGTCATTGCGATTGGATAAGTTTGCTTTCTTCTCTATCCTGCTTCTATACTTTATTATTAATACTGTTTTTATTCTTAACGCAAGTAGTTAATTCATTGTATCATATTGTTAGAATAAAACTTTAGCAGGATCCCAAAACACTTTATTGAAGTTCATGATGCTATCATCCTTAACTTGAATGCCTTCTTTTTTTAATAGTTCTTCCATACGGGTGACTGTTTCAAAATGATGCTTGCCTGAAAGCATACCATTTCTATTAACAACCCGATGAGCAGGAACTTTTGGTTTTAGTGAATGGGCGCCATGCATGGCCCATCCCACCATTCGCGCTGAAAGTTTTGTTCCGAGGCAAGCGGCAATCGCTCCATATGAAGTAACCCTGCCCCGGGGTATCTGGCGCACAATTTCATAAACCAAATCAAAAAAAGATTCTTCTTTTTTCCCCGATGGGTTAATTCGGGGCATAGATTCTTTTTTACTAACCTTCTTCTTTTTTATTGGAGGCATCTGATCTGTTTAATAGTATGCTTTTCTGAGGCTCAGCTACATTGCAATAATCATAAGGACAATGCCTGCAACCATTTCCGCAACAATTACCGCGTTCTAAGTGATAGGTGGCCGTTAGTACGATATAGCCCAGTTCGGTATAATAAAAATCAATTCCCTCGGTCAGATTTTTCTTCAAGTAGTATTTCTTTTAATTCATTGTCTTTATCTGGTAACAATTCAACGGGTAATGCAAACCGGAGATAGTATATTTTTTGACTCTTTGCAATGTCCAGACTTTCATAATGTGTTTTAATTTTCAATGCTTCGCTGATACCATCTTCCAGGTTTATATCTTCAATATCGGATGCTATTTTTAAATTATAGAAACTCAGTACCTGTTTTGTAAAATAATATAAAGCAGGTGAATCCGTCTTTAAGTGGACTTCACCTCCAGGCTTTAATATAGATTGGTATAGCCTTAAGAACTTTGGATGCGTCAATCTTTTTTTTGATTTTGATTGACGAAGCTGCGGATCCGGAAAGGGCAACCAGATTTCTGCCACTTCTGCAAAAGAAAAATAATCTTGAAGTTTATCAATCTGGCTTCGTACGAAAGCAACATTCCGCAGGTTTTGAGATAAAGCTTTTTTAGCACCTGCCCATATTCGATTTCCTTTCAGATCTACACCAATAAAATTTCTTTGAGGAAATAGTTGCGCTAACCCTAAAGCGTACTCACCCTTACCGCAAGCGAGCTCAAGGGTGATAGGGAAATCATTTTGAAAAAATTCTTTCCACTTTCCGGGCATGCCTTTGGGGTATTGTAGAACATTTTCGAATGTAAGGAGCTCAGCAAAACGAATTAATTTTTTTTGACCCATGAGAGGCAAAAGTAATGAAATAAAAAAAATACCCAATGCGGCAATGGCCCTTTCTACAATAACTGTAAGTATGAACTTGAATTTAAAATTCTCTTTATGCAACCATTTAGCCCGATAATTCATTTGAAAATAAAATCTGTAACTACTCCTCAATTTGAAATTTTAACCTAATTTAAATTTGAAACCTCACTACGCACCACAAAAAGAAGAATATGAAAAAAGTAATTTTTACATTTAGTATTATTTGTATTGGTCATGTGCTTGCTGCACAAAACATCATCTATGAATGGGCAACAAAAATGGGAGGATCAGCTACTGATTTATCCAGGTCCATCACGGTAGATGCTTCCGGAAATGTTTATACTGCGGGACGATTTGCCAGTGCTGACTTCACTCCGGGTACACTTGCTACTGCTGGATCCAATGACATTTACGTTTCTAAATTTGACGCGTCAGGAACTTTTATATGGATACGGCAATTTGGTAGTACCGGAGCTGATGAAGCCCGATCTATCACTGTAGATGCCACTGGTGTATATATAACCGGTAGGTTTGAGGGAACCGTAGACTTTGATCCGGGTGTGGGTGTTACGAACTTGGTGTCTGCCGGGAGCTCAGATGTTTTTGTTTTGAAATTGGATGCTGCCGGAGATTTTTTATGGGCACAACGAATGGGAGGAACTGGTGCCGATGAAGCATATTCTATAGCGCTTGATGCTGCTTCTGCTAATGTTTATACTACAGGAAATTTTGTTGGTACTGCAGATTTTAGTCCGGGTTCAGCAGACCCCGATCTGGTTTCAGCAGGACTCAACGACATTTTTGTTTCTAAACTAACATCTGCGGGTGTCTATGTATGGGGTAAGCGGATGGGAGGTGTTACTGATGATTACGCACTTGCAATTAAACTTAGTTCAGATGGGGATGTAATTAGCGCTGGTACATTTTCAGGCAGCGCTGATTTGGATCCAGCGGGTTCAGGGTCGGGTGCTCTTACATCTTTAGGTGCTACTGACACATACGTATCAAAATTAAATGCCTCAGGTATTTTTGTCTGGGCAAGACAATTAGGGGGAAGCCCATTGACGCAGGCGAATTCAATCACTGGGGATGCTTCTGGAAATATCTACACGACCGGGTATTTTGACGGTACAACCGATTTTGATCCAGGCGCCGGAACAGATGCGCTAGCATCAGCAGGCAGCCGTGATATTTTTATATCTAAATTAGATGCGACCGGGGCTTGGGTTTGGGCAAGAAGATTAGGCAGTACCGGCGTTGACCAGGCAAGAGCAATAACCGCAGATGCCTCGAATATTTACTTAACCGGATCTTACTCAGGTACCGTTGATTTTGATCCAGGAGTGGGCGTAACTAATTTTACTGAAGCCGGGGCGGCCGATATTTTTATTGCAAAGTTTACTTTAGCGGGCATATTTGTCTTAGCACGCACCTTTGGCGATGTCTCATTTGATCAAGGGGAATCAATCATATTAGATGGTACTGGAAATATCCATACATCAGGCTTTTTTCAGGGTACCATTGATTTTAATCCGGGAGCAGGAACCGCTAATTTAGTTGCTGTGGGGATTGATATTTTTCAATTTAAATTAAGTCAGCAAGCTGTATTCCCACTTACTTTACTTGACTTCATTGCAAAGCTTCCGGGTAATCAAACGGTACAATTGCAATGGCGCACTGCCTCGGAGATAAGTACTTCTCACTTTGATATAGAAAAAAGCACCAACGGAACCAGTTTTACAAGTATTGGAAAAATTCTGGCATCCGGCAATTCTTTGTCTGTAAAAAATTATTCATTCAGTGATACGAGGGCAAATAATGGAAGTAATTATTACAGGTTAAAAATGATGGATATTGATGGAAAGTTCACTTACAGTAAGGTTGTTGCGGTAACAATGAATGGAAAGCAATCTTTGCAACTGTTTCCTAATCCGGCAAAAAGTATCCTGTTTGTACAAGCCACAGGAAATAGTAGTGAAACCATTCTTCGAATTACCGATGCAGCTGGGAAGATTGTAAAAGAACAAAAAGTTATTCTTAATGGAAGTACTTCATTATCTATAGATATAAATAGTTTGCCAAAAGGAATGTATTATTTATCCTTGAGGGAAGCATCAAAAACCCAACAACAACAAAAATTTATCAAGCAATAAGGAATATTCAGAGCTAGCATTAATGCAAAGACCCTTAATTTCTAAAAATTAAGGGTCTTTGTTTGCTGTAGAGGGAGGACTCGAACCTCCACGAGGCGGTTAGCTGTAGCACAATAATCTGTGGTGGTCAACCCCAGTCGCTTTGATTGCTCAAAACGGCATTACACTACGTTTATCCCGTGATCCCCACCCCCGAGACAAGAGGGCATGTCTGCCAAATTCCATCACTCCACAGTATCGGTATAAGAACTTATTTGCAATGTTAATAATATTGGTTATTCTTTGCAATATTTACAAGAAAAATTTTGAATATTTAGAAAATTAATAAATATTTGATGAGAATATTGAAAAATTCAGAAAAATAGATAAAAAATGAGCAGTAAAATGAATCTTGATAAACTGGATCTGCAGATTATTCATGAAATGATGGATAACGCAGAAGTATCCTATGCAGATCTCGGAAAAAAACTTTTCGTTTCAGGAGGTACGATTCACGTCCGTATAAAAAAACTGGAAGAAGCCAAGATAGTTACAGGTAAAAGATTGAATGTAGATATCAAACAGCTGGGGTATGATGTGATTGCATTTATTGGTATTTACCTCGAAAAAAGTTCATTGTATGATTCTGTTGCAAAAGAATTGTTTAAAATCCCTGAGATAGTAAGATTAAACTATACCACTGGCAATTATAGCATGTTTGCCGAAGTGATTTGTAAAGACATTAATCAATTGCGTTTTGTGTTACACGATGAATTGCAAAAAATAAAAGGAATAGAAAGAACAGAAACATTTATTTCACTTGAAGAAAGTTTTGGAAGAAATGCGCAGGTGTTCAAACCTTCGTAACCGTGTGAGGATTCGCTTTTTTTGTGTACGTTCCTTATGTCATTGGAAGAACTTCCTTTAATAAATAATAATACAGTAATATTCTCTAAATTATTCCTTTACCTGTAATGCATCCCGCAAGCCGCTTCCCAGCATATTGAATGCAAGTACCAGTATCATGATTGCAAATCCCGGCGCTAATGCCAACATAGGATTGTGTGTAATGATGAAATTATAATTTTCTTTGATCATTAATCCCCAGCTAGGTTGCGGAGGTTGCACACCCACTCCCAAAAAGCTCAATCCTGCTTCAATTACAATAGCCGATGCAAAATTAGAAGCAGCAACTACTAATACGGGTCCCATGACGTTGGGTAAAATATGTCGAAAAATAATTCGGAGATTCGAAAAACCTAATGCCCTGGCTGCCTCAACATATTCCATCTCCCTCACAATTAATACCTGGCCGCGAATAATCCTCGCCACATTTACCCACATGGTTAATCCGATTGCTATAAATACCTGCCAGTACCCTTTCCCTAATAATAGCGTGATAGCAAATACCAACAACAAAGTAGGAATACTCCAGATAATGTTAATGAACCACATAATAGCATTATCGATGCTGCCGCGAAAATAACCTGCAAGTGCACCAAGCAAAATACCAATCGTTAATGAAATGAATACTGTAATCAATCCAACGCTTAAGCTTACTCTTACCCCAACCAGTAGGCGGCTGAGAATATCACGACCATACTTATCAGTGCCAAGATAAAATGTATGGTTTTCAACTATGTAATTTTTTTTATCAATGCGGGTTTCTGAAAGAGGATAACTAATTCTTTGTGTAATTCCATCATCAATGTATTTCTGTACTATTAAACTATCATTTAGTTGATGATAGGATGTTATAGGTATGTAAAGAAAATGATCCTGGCGCCCTTTTATTAATTGTTGAAATATTGAAGTCGTTTTATACAGTTGTTGTTGCTTCGGAAGCAAAACAAATTGTTGGGAATATCCAGGTTTTTCTCCCCCTATCTCGAGAATCATCCGATTAGCGTCAGGCGATCTATCAGATGCTATAACATGCGCAAATAAAGCAATAACAAATGAAGATACTATAATGATCATTCCAAATACAGCGGCCTTGTTTCGCTTTAGCTTTCGCCAGGTATTCCGTTGTTTGTATTGATCATCCATTTACTACAGCAATATTATTATTTTATCCGCCTTCCCTTCCATTCATAGCTTCCAAATTTTCCAAGCCATCCGGCAATTATGGTATATAGAATATGGAACGGCTGCATTAATGGAAAATATTTCATTATTTTTTTTTGATTAAAAAAATTAGCCACGGCATTCACAAATGGGAACTCAATGATGATCTTAACTATTAAAAGCAATAATAGAAAGACTAACCAGGTGGCATTCCAAAAAGAAGCAATTCCCAATATTAAAAAACACGAATTGATACTATACACGAGTAATAAAATCCAGAATATTTTCTTATCGTCATAATGAGTGGCTTTACTCGCCCAACGGATACGTTGATTAAAGAAATTTTTCCATGTACTGGCAGCATTGGTACTAACAATTACCTGTGCACTTTTAAGATAAAAAACACGATCGGGGTATTCTTTATAAATTTTATACATTAATAACATATCGTCCCCTGATGCAATATTATCAACACCTTTAAAACCTCCTACCTCAACGAAGGCAGCTTTTTCATAGGCAAGGTTGGCGCCGTTGCACATAGTATGAAATTTCCTGTGCACTGATGCCCCAGTAATCCCTTGTAGGGTCATGAAATCGAGTACTTGAAAAATAGTCAGAAAGGAATTATCCGGATGTATCCTTACAGGTGCGGCAATAAACTTGGCTTTGTTGGCGGTATAGTATCCAGCAAGATAAACCAGCCAGTTTGGCTTAAAAATACAATCAGCATCGGTTGTAACTATTAGCTTGCCCCGAGCAAGATCAATACCTTTCTCAATGGCAAATTTTTTGTGTGCCTTTATTGTATCCCCGGGCAAGGTTACATCGCGCAACTGTAAGGGCCTTATTGTTATTGACTCTGAAGACGATAGAGATTGTAATATATTCCAGCTGTTATCTGTGGAATGATCGTCTATTATAATTACTTCGAAGAGCGAGACTGGAAACGTTTGCTGCCCTAATGATTGGATAAGACGATGGAGATTCTTTTCCTCGTTCCTTACAGGAATGATTACGGATATAAATGTATCCTCTCCCGGATTACCAGGAATGTATTCAGGAATTTGATTCCATGATCTCCTATAATAATCAATTAAAAAAAAATAGGAAACCAGAAGTAAGGAAAATATAAGTAAAAATATAGTCATTAAAAAAATGGCAATAATAGACACTCTAATAAAGATGCATTTTTTCTTTGAAATTAAACCGGAGTTTGACAATCAGCCTGTGTCTCTCAGGTTTGTGTTATTTCTTACTCGCCCTGGATAGATTCTTTATATGTTAGGACTTAAAAAAAGAATACAGAAATTCATTCAAGACTATTTGCTTAAACGAATAAAAAAGGTAATTTTGAATAGTTGTATAAACAACTATATGCCAAACAACCAATTTAAAAAAGGGGAATTATACAGTTTCATTACGGGGAAAGCATCCACCGCCATTGCTAGGCGTTTACAAAAGAAATTCAACACCTCTGATCTGAATGTAACCATTGAGCAATGGAGTGTATTGTATCATTTATGGAAAAATGATGGCACCAGTCAACAGGAATTATGTAATGCCACATTTCGTGATAAGCCAAGCATTACCCGTTTGGTTGACAATCTTGAAAAATTGCAATTAGTAAAAAGAGTAGCCTCAGAGTCTGACAGGCGGATTAATATGATTTTTCTGACAAAACAGGGGCAAAAATTGGAAGAAGAAACGATGAGCCTGGCAGAAGAAACATTGAATGAAGCCCTGGAAGGAATTCCTTCCCAGAACATCAATTTATGTAAAGAAATATTACAACAGGTATATGATAATTTACAATAACTGATTTTTCAGTTGAATTCTTATCCTCATGGATTCATGCATTACACTTAAATAATTTTATATGAGCACTACCACACAACAACAAAAAGTTCTAAAAGGTGGCGAATGGCTGATCAAAGAAAGCCCCGCATTCGAAACCTTTATCTCGGAAGAGTACAATGAAGAACAACAAATGGTTAAAGATATGTGTGCTTCCTTTCTTGATACGGAAGTATTGCCCATTCTTGACCGAATCGACAAGCTTGAGCAGGGACTTATGCCTTCACTGGTAGCGAAAGCAGGAGAACAAGGCTTGTTGGGAGCGTCCATCCCTGAGCAATATGGAGGTTTAGGAAAAGATTTTATTACTTCTACGTTGGTGAACGAGGGATTAGGTGGGGGATTTTCGTTTTCTGTGGCCGTTGCTGCGCATACAGGCATAGGAACACTCCCTATTTTATATTTTGGTACAGACGCTCAAAAAGAAAAATATATTCCAAAACTTACGAATGGTGAATGGAAGGGTGCTTATGGGTTAACGGAACCGAATAGCGGAAGTGATGCTTTGGGCGCTAAAACTTCAGCAAAGCTTAGCGAGGATGGTAAATATTATATAGTTAACGGTCAGAAATGTTGGATAACTAACGGTGGCTTTGCTGATGTGTACACTGTTTTTGCAAAAGTGGATGGAGATAAATTCTCTGCATTTATCATTGAACGTGGTTTTGAAGGATTTACTCAGGGCCCGGAAGAACATAAAATGGGTATTAAGGGATCTTCTACTGTACAACTATACTTCCAGGATTGTAAAGTCCCGGTTGAAAACCTTCTTGGAGAAATCGGCAAAGGACATATTATTGCTTTCAATATTTTAAATATCGGGCGATTGAAATTATGCGCTGCAGCTTTGGGAGGTGCTAAACGAGCTGCTAATACATCCATTCAATATGCAATTACAAGGGAACAGTTTAAAACATCGATTTCAAATTTTGGGGCTATAAAAAATAAGATTGCCGAGATGGCAATTCATATGTGGGTATGTGAAAGTGCCTTGTACCGGACAGCCCGCTGGATAGATGATAGAGAACATGAACTGTTACATGCAGGCAAGCCTTTTAATGAGGCATTATTGGGCGCAGCAGAAGAATATGCTATTGAATGTGCTATGCTTAAAGTGTATGGGAGTGAAGTTTTAGATTTTGTAGTGGATGAGGGAGTACAAATACACGGCGGTAATGGATTTAGTGATGAATATGTTATTTCAAAAGCTTACCGGGATAGCAGAATCAATAGGATATATGAAGGCACCAATGAAATCAATCGTTTGCTTACTGTAGACATGGTTCTGAAAAGAGCAATGAAAGGAAGACTTGATATTATGGGACCTGCTATGGCTGTTCAGAAAGAACTCATGAGTATCCCGGATTTCGGTACCGGGGATGAAGAGGCTTTCGCAAAAGAGAAATTACTGATCTCAGGTTTCAAAAAAGCAATATTAATGACCGCTGGTGCTGCAGTCCAAAAACTAATGATGAAAATTGAAACTGAGCAGGAGATATTGATGAATATAGCTGATATGGCTATTGAGACTTTCAATGCAGAAAGCGCCTTACTGAGAGCAATGAAACTGACAGACCAAAAAGGGGAACCTGCTTGTCAATTTGAATTGGATATAACCCGAACATACCTTTACGATGCGGCAGATAAAATTAATAAGTATGGAAAGGATGCAATCAATGCGTTTGCAGAAGGCGATGAACAACGAATGATGTTGTTAGGGCTTAAAAGATTTACAAAAGCACAATCGTTCAATAGCAAAGACGCCAGAAGGCGTATTGCAGAGAAGCTTATAAACGATGGTAAGTATCAATTATAAAGCAAGTATTAAATATAAAGCCCGGTGTAATCATTCGCCGGGCTTTTTTAATTAGGGGTACAATAATCATGATTGTATCTTTAACGACGTTTCATTAATACTCGAAATAAGTTATGAAAAATGCATCACGTCGGAAATTTATAAGTGACTCTGCAAGAGCAGCCGCTGGGCTCGGATTAATTACATTAACATCAAACACTCAATTTGCTATGTCTGCATCAAAAAATTTATTTGTTCACCATGTTTACTTTTGGTTAAATAACTCTGAAAGTGCTGATGATTTAAGAAAACTGGTTGATGGTCTCGATAAATTAGGAAAAGTGAAGACGATTAAAATGTTTCATATTGGAAAGCCTGCCGGCACAAACCGGGATGTAATTGATGGTTCTTACTCCATCTCGTGGCTATTATTATTTGATAGTCGGGCTGACCAGGATAGCTACCAAACTGACCCTATACACCTGAAGTTTATCGATGAGTGTAAACATTTGTGGAAAAAAGTAGTCGTATACGATTCAATTGATGCCTGATATATTACTGCATAATCAATTTTGATATACCGTGAAAGTGGGTATTATAATTAGGTCTTGGCTATCTTCTTTTCTGTAAGAAATTTCCAATAGCGCTTAGGCATATGCTGTATATGGAGTTTGATGTTTTTCCTGGCGGCAATGTTTACACTGGAAAAATACTGTTGCCACAATTGCTGGTATAATGTTTCTTCTTCGGAAATGGCAAAACCGATATTTTTGCCGTTGTCACTTTCCTCCTTAAAAATCATTTCTATAGTTTCCGTTGTTTTGAGATCATAATAAATTCCATAATGTCTGTAACTGTCATAGATCATCCACCTTTGGTCTGCGTAACGGGTTTCAAAATGCTTCATGATCAGTGGTAAAACATTATAATCGGGTTGTATGGTGGCATAATATAATTCATCCCTTGTTAACTGAAATCTTACAAAAGCTTCCATCCTGTGTTTCTCTCTATCTACCTTTTTCGCAGTTTGAGTCACTATCAAAACGGAAGGATGGCTGTAATCAGATTCTATATTTCTGGAAGTACGAAAAACATATTGAAGGTATCCGAGAATTACATTTTCAATATTTTTGATTTCTGAAAGAAAGCATTTGTAGATTTGACCAAGGCCTTTTTGCGTTAAACGTTGCTTCATACCAATCCATACACGCCCGGCTTTTTTATGATCTGTTACGGTAAAGTGTTCATTTTCAAAAATATTTTTTTGGTAATCTTGCTTTTTGATGAGATTCACATTCTTAAAGCCATACTCATAAACATCAAAGATTCCTGTTAGCAAACCTTCAAAACTTTCATCATATACAATCGTATGCATTTTCAGAATATTTTTAATTGCGGAGAAAGGTTTGGTTGGTATTTACTTTTACCTAATGCAAGGATCCTTTGACGAATTTGCCATTCGGTTAAATCTTTTCTTTCAAATTTGAAACTGTTACACGTGATAAAGTACCGGGCACGGTTTATGGCTATTCCAATTTTTATTAAATGATCCCAGTTTAATTTATTAAAGATTCGTGCAGAGCAAATTTTTTTTGCTGACTGCAGTCCAATACCTGGTACACGCATAATTAGATGCAGATCTGCCGTATTGATATCCAGAGGAAATAAATCAAGATTTCGGAGGGCCCAACCTAATTTTGGATCGATATCCATATCAAGATGTGGATATTCCGGGGAAACAATTTCATGAACTTTAAATCCATAAAAGCGCAACAACCAATCCGCCTGGTATAACCGGTTTTCTCTTATCATTGGTACAGGTGTTCCTATCGCGGGGAGGCGGTTATCATTACTTATCGGCACATAGCCGGAGTAATACACCCGCTTTAATTCCATTTTTTTGTAGAACTGATTAGCCATCCATAAAATTTGAAGATCGGTTTCAGGGGTGGCTCCAATAACCATTTGTGTACTTTGGCCGGCCGGAACAAATAAAGGAGTTTTCTTAAATATTTTTTTATCCTTCCGGTTTTGGAGGATTGCTCCTTTAAGATATTTCATAGGATTAATCATATCCTCCCTCTTTTTATCCGGAGCCATTAACTTCAAACCTGCTTCGGTGGGCATTTCAACATTTACACTAAGTCTGTCAGCATACAATCCTGCTTCCTGCAGCAACTCATCACTTGTCCCTGGAATCGTTTTTAAATGGATATATCCATTGAAATGATTTTCAATTCGTAGTTTTTTTGCAATTTGTACCAGCCTTTCCATAGTATAGTCCGCATTCTTAAAAATCCCCGAACTTAAAAACAAGCCTTCTATGTAATTGCGTCGATAAAAATTAATAGTCAAATCAACTATTTCCTGTACAGTAAAGGCCGCTCGTTTGATATCATTACTTTTCCTGCTTACGCAATATGAACAATCATAGATACAATGGTTGGTGAGTAATATTTTTAGTAATGAAACGCAGCGCCCATCTTCTGTATAAGCATGGCAAATGCCATTACCCGTTGTTCCCAAACCTTTTGAAGCATTTTTACGGTTACTACCACTTGAAGCACAGGATACATCATATTTTGCCGCATCAGCCAGAATTCGCAACTTTTCCAGAATTCGATTACACATACTGCTAAAATACGTAGTACAAGATTACTAAAATAATTAGTTTAACCTTTATTCGTTATTTGAAGAATCTATTAAACAATTACATTCATTTGTTCAGAAGATATAAATTTTGAGATATTTATTTATGTCCTAAGTAAAAATTTAATTTTCAAGCCAGAAGAGATTGGGGTTTTTACAGATAAAAAAATACATCTACTGCTATAGTTATCATAGTGGGTGGATCAAATTTGGTAAAAAGAGATCGATGCCTAATCATTTAAATAGAGATTTGAAGATTTCAGAAAATTCCTTTTAACCCCTGATATTATAAAATTCACTTAACAAATGATTAATCTATTTCTTGCTTATTAGATTTTTATATGCTTATCTTTGTTAAGTTAATATTTGAGCTATACAGCATTTTAGTATTTGAACGATATTCTGCTATTTGTCCGCGGTTAGACTTCTTTACTCTGCTTTTTACTCGAATTTTTGTTAAATCTTAATTTTTAGTTTAATGAACATTTATGTTTCAAATTTAAGCTTCAACGTAGCCGATGAAGACTTAAAAGATTTTTTTGCAGACTATGGAGAAGTATCGTCTGCTAAAGTTATTACTGATAAATTCACTGGTAAATCTCGTGGATTTGGATTCGTTGAAATGCCTGATGATGAAAGTGCTAAGAAAGCAATTCAGGAATTAGACCAGGCTGTTGTAGAAGGGCGTACCATTGGAGTTTCCGTGGCTAAACCGAAAGAACAACGCTCTGACAATCGCTCGTTTTCTGGTGGCGGTGGTGGTGGAAACCGTGGCGGTGGCGGCGGTGGAAATCGCGGCGGCGGCGGTGGTGGCGGTTATAATAACAGATATTAATCTGATATAACTTTCAACTTAACTTATATAAAGGACCCTGAATATGGGTCCTTTTTTTATTTAACTAATGCCACTACAATGAGGCCCCTTATTCTTATTCTCAGCAGAAATGTAAAATGAATTTTTAAACAAAAAGTCCGTAGGTTTTAAGACTTTATTCTCCCCATTTAAAGACTGAACATGTAAATTTGTATTATAGATGTATAACTATGAGTGAAACGACAACCTTAGTACCCACATTAACACCCAAGGATTTTTCTACTGACCAGGAAGTTAGATGGTGCCCAGGTTGCGGCGACTATTCCATCCTCGCTCAGGTACAAAAGGTAATGCCAGGGCTAGGTATACCAAGGGAAAATATAGTAATTGTTTCCGGGATCGGATGCAGTAGCCGGTTCCCCTATTATATGAATACTTATGGACTGCATTCAATTCATGGCCGTGCCACGGCTATAGCATCAGGATTGAAGGCGGCTCGTCCAGACTTGAGTGTATGGATTGTCACTGGTGACGGAGATAGCTTGAGTATTGGAGGAAATCATACCATTCACCTGTTACGTCGCAATTTCAATGTCAATATTTTACTTTTCAATAATCAGATTTATGGACTCACAAAGGGTCAGTATTCACCTACTTCAGAGCCTAAAAAGGTAACGAAGTCTACCCCTTATGGAAGCATTGACCATCCATTTAATCCCCTGGCTTTGGCCATGGGCGCTGATGCAACATTTATCGCCCGGAGTATGGATCGCGATCCGAAACATTTACAGCAATTGCTTGTAAGGGCAAACCAGCATCAAGGAACTTCATTCCTTGAAATCTATCAGAATTGTAACATCTTTAATGATGGGGCATTTGAAATCTTCACGGAAAAAGGTACTAAGCCGGATAATGTATTGTTTTTGGAACAAGGAAAACCATTAATTTTTGGTGCTCAGCAAAATAAAGGTATTAAGCTGGATGGATTTAAACCCATCATTGTAGAATTGGGAAATGATTTTAGTGTCAATGATCTTTGGGTGCACGATGAAAAAGATTTTTACAAGGCCCAGATACTGGTAAGAATGTTTGACAACCCGGCTATTGAAGGGCATCTTCCTCGCCCATTCGGTGTATTTTACCAGAACGATAGACCATGCTACGAAGAAATGCTTTCGCTCCAGATTGAAGAGGTTATTGGTAGCAAAGGCAATGGTGATCTGGATCGGTTATTAAGAGGAAATGAAACCTGGACTATTCAATAATTTACTTAGGTTCTCAACTCATAATGTAAACCCCCCTCACAACATCTATTTAAAAAAAATGCCAGCGATGGAAATCGCCGGCCTGTGCTTACCTCTGAAACCACAAAAAGAAAGAGAATTGAAAATGAGTATCTACATAACTCACTTGGAATATCATTTAAATAAAATTAAAATAGTTTGTTCAAAATAAAGGAATAATCACCGGCAAGCCGGTATCAACAAATTGTGGTACATACAAAGCACAGGATCAATAGAACAGAGGTAGTGATTGGGTTTTATAGGTAGCGGACACCTGGCATCAAACTCCAGGCCTATATCAAAAACTATGTTGTAAAATGGAATTCTTAAACTGGAAATTGGATGGTTGGGAATAAGGAGATTGGATAGAATAAATTATGCTGAAGTAGGATAGTCGCTCAAAGCATAAGGTTGGTAAAAGTAAAGACTGTTTTCTTAATAATCAATATTTTTTGAAAGTATTTCTTTTACATGCTCCAGGTAAACTTTTAACTACACAAAATAGTTCAGGCATAATTTCTATCAATTTCTTTTTCGGCAGCCTTATATAGTTTTTCCTGCTTGTAGTGATACCACCAGTCAGGAGCTGTTTTTTTCATCAAGGTATCTATACTTCGCATACCAACAAGATTCCAAGCGCCTTGAACAATACCCGGAATAGTCCTTTGAACCGCGCGTAAACTCATCGCAAATCCACTGTCCAGATATTCCATATGATGCCAGTAACCTGCCGGCATAAATAAAGTATCTCCATGTTCTAGTGTTACTTCATATCCTTTTGCCAATTTGAGAGCAGGAAATTTTTCATAATCCGGGTGGCCATTATTTTGATAATAATGACTAAAATCTGCAAGGCTAAGGACTTCAAAAGGTTTTCGATATAATTTATGTCGCTCTTCGTAAGGAAACAATAATACTTTTTTGCGTCCAAAAAACTGGGTATGAACAATATGGGACATATCCATATCGAAATGCATATGCGTGATACTGGTAGCTCCGCCAACAAACAACATAGGAAATTTCTTAACAAACCCTTTCATAAGATGATCCGGCCAGGTAAAATCTTCTGTCAACTGAGGAGCATGATTAAAAATGTTGAATAAAAATATTCTCCATTCGGCAGGCCCTCTTTTTACCATATTTATATAATCAGCAAATGTTGTATAATCATCTGCTTTATTAACCGGTGTATATGAATTGCTTTTCATATTGTTATAGATCCCTACTTTTTGAGCTCCCACAATCTCTATAAAGTAATCCCATGTCCATTTATCATATGCAGGCCATTGTTTGGCAAGGTCAGTCATAACAAGGGGCTTCTCCATTTTATAGTAGTATTGGTGGAAATCTTCATCACTGATCTTTTCTACTTTCTCAATAGGTTGTAATAGCATCTTGAAAGATTTGACGTAAAGTTAATGTTAATCTATTTTTATTAACCGCTAACAGCCATTCTTTGTTCATGCATGATTATAACATCTTTTTGGGAGAAACTTTTTACTGTTTAAGTCCTTCTGATAAATCGGTAAATTTACTGCATGTTGTTGCATGTGCATCCTGAGAATCCTCAGCCTCGTAACATTCGGAAAATTGTAGAATGTATACAAGATGGAGGAGTGATTATTTACCCAACCGATACAATATATGGATTGGGTTGCGATATTTTCCAATCGAAGGCAATCGAAAAAATTTGCAGGATTAAAAATTTGCAACCGCAAAAAGCGCAGCTGTCTTTCATCTGCTATGATCTCAGCGATCTTAGCAAATATGCCAAAAGTATATCTACTCCTTTGTATCGCTTATTGAAAAGTCATTTGCCAGGTCCGTACACTTTTATTTTACCGGCGAGTAAGGAAACTCCTAAAATTCTAAAAAGTAAAAAAGATTCTATCGGTATTCGTGTTCCTGATAATAATATTGCAAGAACTATCGTAAACGAATTAGGACACCCTATTATCAGTACTTCCTTACCTGGCGATATGGTGGAAGATTATACAGATCCTGAGATCATACATGAAAATTTTAAGGATATAGTAGATATTGTCGTACACGGCGGTACCGGTGGAATTATACCTTCAACGGTTATTGATTGCACATCAGAAGATCCCGAGGTGGTGCGTGAAGGATTGGGAAAATGGACAATAGAATAATTTACTTTTGATATATGACAGAAAACAGTTTAACTATAGCGACTCCTATTGCCGAATACACAAAATATTTCCCAAAAACTTTTTCACTTGAAACACCCCGGGTTATACTACGGCTGATGGATCCAGATGACTTTGATCATTTTCTGAAGATTACAAATAACCATGATATCTGGAAATACTTTACAAAAGATCTATTTGAAGAGACTGAATTGAAAACATGGATGGAAGAGGCTTTCCTGGAGAGGGCAAGTTTTAAAAAAATGCCTTTTACAATAATAGATAAGGATACAAAGACAATTTGCGGTAGTACCAGTTATGGAAATATTTCATTTTTTGATAAGCGTGTTGAAATCGGGTGGACCTGGTTAGGTGCGGAATATTTAGGTACTGGTATTAATCACCACGCAAAATTTGCATTGTTGAGTTTTGCCTTCGAGGTTATGAAGTTTGAGCGAGTAGAGATAAAAACAGATAATCTTAACGAAAGGGCAAAAGCCGCATTGATTAAAATTGGAATGAAACCTGAAGGAATTCTTAGAAGTCACATGCAGATGCATTCAAATAGGAGAAGGGACTCTATTTACTACAGCATCATAAAAGAAGAGTGGGTCAGTGTAAGAACTCTTTTTTTTGCCGATATGATTTAAGAAGGAAGTTATGTTGAGGTGTAAGATTGGGGGTGTGAGATGTAATGTTGAGTGATGCTTCAAGAATATGAATGGGTGTAAAATTTATTAAAACCTAAAACCTCCCACCTCATATCTCATACCTCACACCCTTCTAATTCTAAAGATAATTGAGAAGAGCAGCATTGGAAGGTGCGACGGTGATAGGGAGATAAACCATGAGTTTCAATGGCTTTTCGATGTTCTTCTGTTCCATACCCTTTATTTGTTATCCACTTGTAATGGGGGTACTGCAGGTGAAGGTTTTTCATAAAATCATCCCTGTAAGTCTTAGCCAGAATACTCGCAGCTGCAATTGACGCATAAGTAGCATCACCTTTAATAATGCATTGATGAGGTGTTCTCTTGTACTTGGTAAAACGATTTCCATCAATCAATAAAAATCTTGGTGGCTTTCTTAGTGTATCTATTGCCAGATGCATGGCTTTGAAGGATGCCTTCAGAATATTAATACGATCTATTTCTTCATGATCTACTTGCGCAACACTATAAGCAATGGCGTGTTCTTCGATATAGGTGCGCAATTCATATCTTAACTCCTCGGGTACTTGTTTGGAATCATTCAACGCCGGATGAAAAAAATAAGTGGGAAGAATAACGGCTGCTGCAAATACAGGCCCAGCCAAACATCCACGGCCGGCCTCATCGCAGCCAGCTTCGATTTTTTTAGTTTGGTGGTTTATTTTAAGCAAGTATATCTTTAGCCAAATGTAAGGGGATGGGAAAGTCTTTAAAAATTAAGTTTTCAACCATTTAAATTCCTGGCAACAGGTTTGCATTATTATTGTCGAATAGATACCATGCTATGAGTACATTTTCAGAAATTATTCATTCCGGAAAACCAGTGTTAGTAGATTTTTATGCTGAATGGTGCGGACCTTGCAAAATGATGCCTCCAATTCTAAAGGAGTTAAAAGCTATTCTGCAGGATGCGGTTACTATTCTAAAAATAGATGTCGATAAAAACCCACATGTAGCCCAGGCATTTCAGGTACAGGGAGTTCCTACCTTAATCATTTTTAAAGACGGAGATATCAAATGGAGACATTCAGGGGTGGTCAGTGCAAAACAGTTACAGCAGGTATTGAACCATTTGCCTGATAAATTGCAGTGAAATATGAATTCTAATTGCCAATAGTTCATTCTAAATTTCCTGTTTATTAAAAGATAGAAGATTCTTTTGTGAAGCTGAATAGTATATATGGAAATCTTATTCTTCAACCATCTTTTATTGCAGTCACCTGAATATTATGTGTAACTTTTTAAAACCCTCATAATAACCTTCCAGGAATTACAGCAGCAACTCATCGTATAGTACCTTTGCGCGGCTATGCGTGTTGTATCAACTTCGTCTACCTCTTCCCGTCCTGTAGCAAACTGGATATTGATTGGTGTTTTCATGTTACTGATTCAGGTAATTCTTGGTGGTATTACCCGCTTAACCGGATCAGGGCTATCTATTACTGAATGGAATATCGTCACTGGCACCCTTCCCCCTTTCAATAAATTACAATGGCTCGCTGAATTTGATAAATACAAACAAACCCCGCAATTTCAACTGCTCAATGCAAATTTTACCCTGGCAGATTTTAAATTTATATTTTTTTGGGAATGGCTGCATCGATTCTGGGCCCGGTTGATCGGCCTGGTTTTCATCATAGGATTTATATACCTGGTTTCAAAAAAGGAATTGAAAAAGAGGATGGAGAAACCTCTTTTGATCTTGTTTCTTCTGGGAGCTTTACAAGGAGCTGTTGGTTGGATTATGGTAGCAAGCGGACTAAGTGGGGATGCTGTTTACGTTAGGCCCACCCGCCTGGCGTTGCATTTTACTTTTGCATTGGTCTTAATTTGTTATGCATTTTGGTTTGCCTTACAATTAAAAGTTCCCGCTACCCAAAAAGTCGTTGCTCCCTCTATTAGAAAGTGGACCTGGGCAATCATGGGGTTATTAATTTTTCAAATGATGTATGGTGCCTTGATGGCCGGTCATAAGGGTGCAACGGCAGCTCCCACCTGGCCGGATATCAATGGATCTATGGCGCCCATTAGTATGTTCGCCGAAAAACCCTTACTGGCAAACTTTCTTGAAAATAAAATCACCATACATTTTATTCACCGGGGCCTGGCATATATCTTATTCCTGGTTACTATCCTGTTTACTGTAAAATTATATAGACACCCCGCCAATTCTCCAGGCTTTCGGAAAATCCGGGGGATACCCTTACTGTTGATCACTATCCAGCTAATTCTGGGAATACTCGCTGTTGTTACCAGCCCGGGAATTGTCCCGAATCATTGGGGATTCTTTGAGTGGATGGCCCAGCTACATCAATTGGATGCTATGTTGTTTTTGCTTAGCCTTGTAACAATATTGTATCTTACCAATACTAAATCTTTTATGCAGCTATCATAATGTTATGGCTGACTTTTCGTTTAAGAAAAGTCTGCTATACCAAAAAGGGTATGGCCTGCCTGAGCAAGTCCAATGAAGCCATTTTTAGTAGGATTATATCATTCATTCCCCGTGCAGCTGGTGATGCTGCACTTCAAAAAGTTTCAGGTACTGTTGCTGTTCTGGTTTTTATTGTTCAGCACCATAAGCGGATCCTTTATGCATAGTTATGGTGCAGATTCATTATTTCTCGCACCTGAATATCTGGGAAACGTAAACGCCATGAGTGCTGCAATCATGGGGGTGGCTATTGGTGTTTTTATAATGAGCTGGAATATCACCACATTTATTTTGTTCTGCAGGCATTTTCGGTTTTTAGCTACTACCTCCAATCCTTTTCTGAAATATTGCGTCAATAACGCCATCATACCATTGATCTTTCTTGTATTTTATTTTATTAATGCCGTGGAGTTTGATAAATACAAAGAATTAATGACCGGATGGGAGATTCTTTTAGTTACGGGTGGTTTTATCAGTGGATTAATTCTTCTGATTGCGATATCGCTTATTTATTTTTTCAGGGCCGATAAAACTATTATCAGAAGGCTAACTCCTGTTATCAGCAATCCTCAGCTGTTTAAAACCCAATTCAAACAAAATGAAACCAAATTGGGTGAAAGCCGCCTGATTAAAGTTGAGTGGTACCTGAATAATGCTTTTATCTTAAAAAAAGTTAGAGATGTTTCGCATTATAGTCGCGATTTCATTGAGACCATATTCAACAGGCATCATTTTGCAGCTGTCCTTTCTATTTTTATTGCATTTATTTTTTTAATCTGCATTGGCTTTTTAATGGACGGTCCTTTATTTCAATTGCCGGCAGCAGCAGGCATCACTATTTTCTTTGCCATCCTGATAGCGATATCCGGGGCGTTCTCTTATTTCTTACAAAGCTGGAGCATTCCGTTTCTAATCATTTTATTATTTGTATTGGATCAATTGTATAAGTACGACGTATTCGATCCCAGTAATAAGGCATATGGTCTTAACTATACAAACAAAACCGAACGCCCCGAATACAACAGGAATGCCCTTCTTGAGCTCAGCTCGCCAGAGAATATAGAAAGCGATATTAGGAATATGGTTGGAATACTTGAAAATTGGAAAAAAAAGCAATTAGAGGATAAACCACTAATGTACGTGATCAACACAAGCGGGGGTGGAAACCGAAGCGCTAATTTTACTATGAACGTCCTTCAACGATTAGATAGCCTCAGTGAAGGGAATTTAATGGATAAAACTTTTTTGATTACAGGAGCTTCGGGTGGAATGTTAGGAGCAACCTATTTCCGGGAGTTATCCAGGCAAAAATCATCAGGAATTAATCCTCAGGATAAAAAATACGTTGAAGATATTTCACAGGATCTTTTGAATTCGTTATTCACTTCTTTTGTAGCTCGTGATCTGGCATCTCCCGCACAAAAATTTAAAGTGGGTGAATATAGTTATATAAAAGATCGGGGCTATGCGTTTGAACAAAAGCTGGGATATAATACCAGAGGATTATTAAATCAGCAGTTAAAAGATTTTGAACATGATGAGAAAAATGCAAGGATACCGTTGATTTTATATAATTCCGTAATTACAAGTGATGGAAGAAAAATGATTATAAGTACCCAACCTGTCAGTTTTTTGATGAAGCCGGTTCTGGATACCACAAATATGGCGGGTATGGATCCTGATGGAGTAGATTATCAGCGTTTGTTTGCAAAACAAGATCCCATGAATTTAAGGATACTGACTGCATTACGAATGAACGCCACGTTTCCTTATGTTTTACCAAATGTATGGTTGCCTACTACTCCAGTGATAGATGTAATGGATGCAGGTTTACGCGATAATTACGGCCAGGAAATTACATTACGTTTTATACATGTGTTCAGAGACTGGATCAAACAAAATACCAGTGGAGTAGTAATATTACAAATCCGTGACCGCAAAACAGGGGGATGGGACAGTCCTTATAAATCTGAATTCAGTGAACTCTTTACAAAACCTTTTTTACTGTTGCAATATAACTGGTATAAGATGCAGGAATATAATCAAAATGATCTTCTGAGTTTCTCTCAAAGTATTATGGGAGAAAATCTCTATAAGGTATCCTTTCAATATGTTCCCAAAAAAGAAGATGCCGGGGCTGCCTTGAATTTTCATCTTACAAAAAGAGAGAAGTACAATATAGCCAACGCCTTGGGTAATGAAAATAATACCCGGGCATTTGAGCAATTTGTTCAATTATTATCAAACAAAGTATCTAAGAAGGCTGTAATAGCCGGAAAGCCTTAGGTTTTATTCGAATATTAAAGGTTGAAGCAGTGGGTACAGGGTCTCCATCTATATGCAAAGGGGCATTTTCAGGATTGTGGATCTTAAGAGTTTTTGTTTGAAAATAAATAATATTTTTCCTGTTAATGTGATCATCTAGTTGTTGTGGGGCATTGATACCCGTTATCTGACCAAGGATAGAAAAAGGAAGCATTAATTTATTCATCTTCTTAACAATTACAATATCGAGAAACCCATCTTTTAAACTTGCCTGGGGAGCAATTTTGAAATTGTTTCCAAACTGGTTGCTGTTGGCAATGCTTATAAAAAAGGCTTCCGTTTCAAAACTTTTTTCTTTTGATTCAATAAGAAATGAATAAGGCCTGGCTTTAAAAAAATTGATGGCGGAGATCTTTACATAAGTCTGCAAGCCTCTTTTTTTTTCTTTTGAAAAGTCGTGCGCAACCTGGGCATCGAACCCAATACCACACAGCATGCATGAGAACTGATCGTTAATATAAAATCCATCCACCTTAGAAGCTTTCCCCTGGAAAATAATTTCCAATGCCTTTGCCGGAGATACAGGAATTTTTGCAGTCAACGCAAGTCCATTCCCCGAACCCATAGGAATAATTCCAAACCTGATGTCAAGGTCCATTAGAGCGGCAGCTACGGCGCTGACAGTTCCATCACCGCCACAGGTAACTACATCTGTAATATTTTCTTTAATAATTTTATTTCGCAGATGTTCATACTGGCCGGTTTTTGAAGAAACCAGAATTTCAAAAGGAATATTTTGTTCCGAGGTCCTTTTACTGATAATATCTTTCAGAGAAGATTTTTCCTTAGTACCTGAAATGGGATTAACGAGATAAATAATTTTACGAAGCATTGTGCAATATATTACTTACAGTCAATCGCTGATTTGTAAACTTTATTTGCTTTATTTTATAAGACTTTACCACTTGATCAAAGCACTGGCCCAGGTAAAGCCGCTTCCGAATGCAGCCAGGCAAACAATATTGCCCTCTTTTATTTTGTCTTCCTGCCATGCTTCACATAAAGCGATCGGGATAGAAGCTGCGGTTGTATTTCCGTAACGTTGAATGTTATTATATACCTGGTCATCGCGTAATCCCATTTTCTGTTGTACAAATTGGCTGATACGAAGATTGGCTTGATGAGGTATTAGCATTGTAAGATCCGTTGACTGGTAACCGTTGGTTGACAAAGCTTCCAGAATTACTTCCGGAAATTTTACAACTGCTTTTTTAAAAACGGCGGGTCCATCCATATTGGGAAAATTCTGTCCTAATTCAACCATATCATGGCTCATGAACATATCGGCCATTTCAGCATCGTTGAAGTGCGCATAGCTTTGGTCTGTCCAATGATTAGCATGCGTACCCGGGTTGTACATAGCCAGTGTTTCGGCGCTTTCACCATCGCTGTGCAAATGGGTACTCAGGATTCCATTACCTTTTTCTGTTGGTTGAAGTACTACTGCTCCGGCCCCATCTCCGAATATTACACTGATATTGCGCCCTCTGGTCGTAAGGTCCAAACCAAAAGAATGTTTTTCACTTCCAATTACAAGAATGTTTTTATAAGTACCGGTTTTAATAAACTGATCCGCCACGCTTAATGCATAGATAAATCCACTGCATTGGTTACGTACATCCAAGGCACCAATTTCTTTCATCTTCATGGCACGTTGAACCAAAACTCCGCAGCCTGGAAAATAATAATCCGGGCTAAGAGTAGCAAACACAATAAAGTCTATGTCCTGGGGAGTAATTCCTGCTCTCTCAACGGCTATTTTTGCAGCCTCAACTCCCATTGTTGTAGTTGTTTCACCGGTTCGGTCTGCAAATCGTCTTTCTTTAATCCCTGTTCTCTCCTGTATCCACTCATCACTGGTTTCCATGTATTTCAACAAATCCTTATTGGTAATAATATTTTTTGGCACATACATACCAATCCCGGCAATTCTTGAACGTATCATAAAACAAGTTTAATCAGTTAGACAATTCGGAAAAGTAATAACTTATTGAGAGGCTGATATTTTGAGAACATTCTTAAAAAACGCCTCGATTTGTTTTTCTACCCCTGCTACATCGTTTGATCTTATATAAGATCCAATAACATGATTCCCGGTATTAGGCATAGGCACAGCAACTTTTTTATCATCAGGCGTTCCTAATTGACCAAACATTTCTTTCATCGCCGAAACTTTTACTGTACTATCCTGATGTATCTCATCTTTATAATAATACAACATCAATACAGGTTGCGTTATTTTCTTGAAAGTTTCCTTTGTCATGCTGGTTTCAACTAATTCCTGCAAGGCTACTGCTGCTTCAATCCTATATTTTGAGTTCCAATACTGTTTATACACGGGCCTTGTATCCTTTGATTCTATATATTCTGATCCGGTAATCAATTTGGCTACCTGCAATCCCCAGGGATTATTTAGAATCCAAGCATTTGAGTCATAGATTTCAATGTTTGGCGATAAAAGAACTAGAGCAAATACATCTTTATATTCTGCCGCAAGTTTAAGGGCAAGTGTACCCCCCGTAGAAGTTCCTATTAAAATCACCTTGTTGCCTAGTTTTTTTCCAATTACAAGGGCTTCTTTTACAGACTGCCAATAGCTATTTACCGTTAATCGCTGCATGGGCTCAGTGGTATCGATGCCATGTTCTGAAAGTCGGGAAAGAAATAGATTGCAGTTAAATTTTTTAGCAATCTGCCTGTGAGTAGGTTCACCTTCAGCCTGGGAAGCGGAAAATCCATGCAGATAAACAATTGAGTACTCAGTTATTTCCTTCAGTGAATCATTCGCCCAGATGATGCGTGCCTGATTATCTGGTTTAATCTTATGTGTGCTTTCTTTCTGAAGAATGTATTGCGGAAGATTTACAGATTCAGGGGGAAGCACAGGTAATTCAGTAGAATATTCTGATGAGTCCGGCGTAGGGCCCAGGAAATAAGCAATTATTAAAATAAGGGGGATAATAATCCACCATGTTCTTTTTCGCATAAATTAGTTTGGTATGAAATTAATAGGTTTTATTAACCATTGCAATATCGGTAAGCTTTATGAACCAGGATATGGGAAAATATATTGTATTCATCGGATTAGGAATTATCCTGATAGGAGTAGCAATCTATTTTTTTCATGATAAACTACATTGGATTGGACGAATGCCTGGTGATATCCGGTTTGAAAAGGGAAACTTTCGCTTTTATTTTCCTATTGCTACTATGATCCTTTGCAGTATTGTTCTGACTTTTATTATCTGGCTTATTCGAAGGCTTTAGTTCATTCAAAAAGATTTATAAGTTTGACTGACTTTAATACTGTTGCCATTACATATCAAAAGTTGCCTTAACCCGTTTGATTGTAAAAATAATGTGTCACACAAACTAGATTTATTTTTATAGATGATAGTTTAATTAAATAATAAGTTTCCTTCATTCCCTTGCCCTCCCGTTGTTTTAATGTACTTTTGCCGGCCGAAAAGCGTTAGTTATCAGATCTCCGCACTCCTCCAGAAAAAGTGTGCTAAAGTCTTGTAACTGATAGCAAAAGTAAAAATCATGAACATTAGAAACATCGCCATTATTGCTCACGTAGACCATGGCAAGACCACTCTTGTAGATAAAATCCTCCATGCAACAAAAGTTTTTCGTGATAATCAGGAAACAGGTGACCTGATAATGGATAGCAATGACCTGGAGAAAGAACGCGGGATCACCATTTTTAGCAAAAATGCTTCTGTTCAATACAAAGATGTAAAGATCAATGTAATCGATACCCCGGGTCACTCGGATTTTGGGGGCGAGGTAGAACGGGTATTAAAAATGGCGGATGGGGTATTGTTGTTGGTGGATGCCTTTGAAGGCCCTATGCCGCAAACACGATTTGTATTACAAAAAGCACTGCATCTCCATCTAAAGCCTATTGTTGTTATCAATAAGGTTGATAAACCCAATTGCCGTCCCGATGAAGTACATGATGCCATATTCGAATTGTTCTTTAATCTTGATGCAACAGAAGAACAGTTAGATTTCCCAACCATTTATGGTTCTTCCAAGCAAGGATGGATGAATACTACTTTAGAACCAACCGACAATATTGTACCATTGCTCGATGCGATCCTGCAATATGTGCCGGAGCCGAAAATAAATGAAGGCTCATTACAAATGCAGATCACTTCATTGGATTACTCTTCATTTCTGGGTAGAATTGCTGTAGGAAAAGTAGCACGGGGTTCCATTAAAGAAGGTCAACCTATTGCCCTGGTCCAGGCGGATGGCTCTATCAAAAGATCTAAAGTTAAAGAACTGTATACTTTTGAAGGGATGGGCAAAAAGAAGGCAACCGAAGTGATAGCCGGCGATATTTGTGCAGTAGTGGGACTAGAAGATTTTAATATTGGTGATACCATTGCAGACATTGAAAACCCTGAGGCATTGCCCGTTATTAGTGTTGATGAGCCTACCATGAGCATGTTATTCGGGATCAACAATTCGCCTTTCTTTGGAAAGGATGGAAAATTTGTTACATCCCGGCATTTACGTGATCGCCTGATGAAAGAAACTGAAAAAAATCTTGCGCTCCGGGTAGAAGATACCGATAGCGCGGATAGTTTCCTGGTTTTTGGAAGAGGTATTTTGCATCTGGGTATTTTGATAGAAACTATGAGACGTGAAGGATTTGAGTTAACGGTAGGTCAGCCTACAGTTCTGATAAAAGAGATCACTGGAAAAAAGCATGAACCGTATGAAATTCTGGTGGTGGATGTACCTCAGGATTATAGTGGTAAAGTAATTGATCTGGTGACTCAGAAAAAAGGTGAAATGCTGGTGATGGAAAGCAAAGGTAATATGCAACATCTTGAATTTGAAATCCCATCCCGTGGATTGATCGGACTTCGGTCTAACATGCTAACAAATACTGCAGGTGAAGCTGTTATGGCTCATCGGTTCCTGGAATATAAATTATGGAAAGGGGCCATTCCTGGAAGGAATAATGGTGTACTGATATCCAAAAATCAGGAGCGCACAACAGGTTATTCGATTGACAAATTACAAGACCGCGGAACTTTTTTTGTAGATCCGGGCGAAGAAGTATATACCGGGCAGATCATTGCCGAACATATTAAACCAGGTGATTTGGTAGTGAATGCTACTGAACCCAAAAAACTTACAAACCATCGTGCCAGTGGAACCGATGATGCATCGAGGATTGCCCCAAAAACTCAAATGAGCCTTGAAGAATGTATGGAATATATTCAGCAGGATGAATGTATTGAGGTAACTCCAAAAAACATTCGTATGCGGAAAGTTGTTCTCAATGAAGACGACAGGAAGAAAGTTCAAAAGTCCATGAGTGCCACCCACGCTTAATTTTCATAAATAAAAATTATATAGAAAGCTGACTCATAGGAGCAGCTTTTTTTTATTTTTAAAATAGATTGAGTGAGAAGGGATGCCATCCTATCAGAACTTTGGTTCATTTACTGTTTGTAATTCTATCCATTTTATAAAGTTAAAATATTGCCATCCTCAGGCGCTTTCGATTTCACCTATTCTTTATTAGGCTTTTCGATTTACTTTTGCATAAACATGAAGGAATGAATAAAGGGTGGTTGACTCTTATACTTATATTATTATTATTAAACCTTTTTCCGATAGAGGCGACTTCTCAATGTTCCATTTGCACAAAAACTGCACAACAGTTGGGTGAAAAAACAGGCAAAGGATTGAATGCAGGAATTCTTTATCTGGCTGCCGCACCGTTGCTAATAGTTGGATTTATCGGTTACAGGTGGTGGAAAAGTAACAACGGAAGCTAATCTCCTGAAACATTAATGATACTGTTTTTGACTAAGAATATTCATCAATGAAATGATATAAATTAAAATTTCCTTTTCGTAATGATTGTTCAATCATTTCTTTCAAAGTGTTCTTATTAATATTCTTCATTTTCTTATTTTGAATCAGATAATAAGCCTGTTCTGTTAATAACCAATTTTTTTTATTATTCCCATTTTCCTTTGATTGTAATTTTTGAATAGCCATCACCAATTCATGAGTACCGGACTTTGTGGAAGCAATTGTTTTAATAATGGGAATTTTTGTATGGTCTTTTTGAATGGCTGGCGATAGCATCAGATTTAGGTTACGCACAAACTGATCAGCCCCTGGTCTGTCGCTTTTATTCACTACGAAAATATCAGCGATTTCCATTAAGCCGGCTTTCATAGTTTGAATTTCATCTCCGCCTTCCGGAACAAGTACCACAACGGTTATATCGGCAAGGCCTGCAATTTCCACTTCACTTTGACCAACGCCAACCGTTTCTATAATAATATAATCGAAAGATGCTTCCTTTAGCAAATCCGTAATCTCAATAATTTTTGGATGGAGCCCTCCTAATGCCCCACGTGTAGCCAATGAGCGAATAAATACTTTGGGATGGTTGTACCATTCACTCATTCTTATTCTGTCTCCCAGTAATGAGCCCAGATGGAAAGGAGATGAAGGGTCAACACATAACACCCCCACTTTGGTTCCGTTATTAACTAACTCCCCTATGAGTGCATCTACTAATGTACTTTTCCCTGCCCCTGGGGGTCCGGTAATACCAATTAGTTTTGCATCATGCTTCAACGTTAGTGACTTCATGAAATTTTCATAACCTTCTGCTTCATTTTCTACCAATGAAATAGATCGTGCCAGGGAACGTGAATTTCCTTGTTGTATGTCGATCAACAATTGTTGCCACATGCTGAAGGTTTTAAAGTGCAAGGTCTACTGTTTTCAGCCTTTGCTTTTCTAAAAAATATGCATTAAAATAAAAGTTTTTAAACTAAAAAACTCTACATCTTAACAATTAAAAGTTTAAACATTGAAATCAAATGATCTTATAATTCCGGAAATCAAACCATCGCTTTCCGGTTTTCTTTTCTATCCAATAAAGTAAACGATTCTTTAATGAAAATTTCTTTTGATGAACATCCAGGGCTACCTCCCAGTTTTTATTATCAATGCGGTGTTGCATAACTTTTGGATGTGTACCCTCAAATTTCGTGAGGGAATCAAAATCATTATAATCAAAAAAATCACTGCTTTGCAGAAACGTGTTCATCTCATCATCACTATGCCATAGTTTTCCTGTTTGATACATTTTCTGTTTCATTTGCCTGGGGCTTTTAACCCAACCATAATGGTATATCCAGGCATTGATTAGTTTTACCGGCAATCTTTGTCCATTTCTTCGAAAGCCTTGGGCATCTTTGTATGCCTCGATCGTTTTATCATTCCTGATGAGGCGTATTTCTTTGTCGTACCATTTCCTGCTATCTCCAATGTAATCATAGGTTCCGTAGAAGTGGAGGTAATGAAAAAGCAGACCATCTACTTTTTTATCTTCTAGGTAATGTTCGGCAGCTTCGCGTATAATGGAATGGTATTTCTCATGCACTACTTCGTCTGCCTGAATATAAAAAGCCCAGTCGCTATCGCCTGCAATATGTTGAAATGCTTTATTGGTTTCTACAGCCAGGATTTTCCCCCCTTCTCTTAATGCAGGGTCCCATTCTGAATGAATAATTTTTATTTTATCACTTGAAACAGATCGGATCAATTCCTCTGTATCATCATCACTTTTTCCAATACTGACTATCATTTCATCCACAACAGGTAATATTGATTGAATGGCTTCAATTACCGGATAATCGTTGATCAGAGCATTTCGAATAATGGTAAACCCGGATATTTTCATGCAATCAGTTTGCTACAAAATTGCAGGTTGTAGGTTGAAGCATAAAATTTCATTATAAATCGACAATGCTTCTTCAAGAAGGTACACTTAAACCCAGCTTTTGAAGAAATTTTTCAAATGATCCTGGCCTGGTGAAAAAACGTAAATCTCCAATGTGCATAATTTGGATTTATGACAGACCTTTGCTTGGTATTTTTATTGACTCAAGTATAAACCAAGGCCATGCGTTTTTAAAAAATGACAAATTTTATTCCCATATTTCCGCTTGGTATTGTGGTGTATCCCGGTGAAGATCTTCATTTGCATATTTTTGAACCCCGTTATAAGCAATTGATAAAAGAGTGTAAGGATACCAATAAACCTTTCGGTATTCCAGCCGTGATAAATAACCGGTTGCAGGAAGTTGGCACCCTGGTCCACATAGTAGACATTGTACAGGTATATGAAAATGGGGAGATGGATATTAAAACAAAAGGACAGAAAGTTTTCAGGATCCTTGAAGTTATAAAAACGGTACCTGAAAAGCTTTACAGCGGTGCTATTGTAAATTATCCGGAGAATGACGAAGATGTGGGCAACCTTAAATTGATGCAGAATGTTATCCGGGGCATTAAAGAATTACATCGACTTCTAAACATCAGTAAAGATTTCCTTAAACCAGAAGATCAATTACATTCTTATGATCTGGCCCATCACGCCGGACTTTCTTTAGAAGAGGAGTATGAACTTCTGGGTTTGATGAAAGAGATCCAGCGGCAGGAGTACATTAAACGACACTTACAAAAAGCTTTACCTATGCTGATGGAAATGGAACAACTTAAAGAAAAAGTAAAACAGAATGGCCATTTCAGGAACCTGTCGTCTCTTGATTTGAATATTTGAATATGTACGATTTATGATGTACGATGTGAAATGGGTGATAGAAAAGGTGTGAGGGGTGATGAGTACGGAGTTTGATTCTAGCTGAGCAAATAATAAATCTAATTTACATTATACCTGAATTCGTGCATACAAAATTATACATCGCACATCTAACATCTTACATCACCTATGTCCATAACACTCTGCTTCGATTTTGGCAATACCCGGTTGAAATGTGCTGTTTTTGAGAAAAGAGAACTGAAAGAAGTACTTGTTTTAGAAAATGATTCTCAGGAATGCATTCAGCAGTTAATTGATATCTATCATCCTCAAAAATCGCTTCTATCTTCTGTGATCGATCACAATCCTGCAATTGAGACAATTTTAAATTCCAATACCAGATTTCACAAGCTTGATCATCATTCCAGGATACCTATTACCACCCCTGTAGGGAAGCCAGAAAGTATTGGTGCTGATCGCTTAGGCCTTGTGGTAGCAGCCGCCGATTTGTTTCCTGGTAAAAATAACCTGGTAATTGGATTAGGAACAGCGATTACCTATAATTTTATTAATAAATACAATGAATTTTTGGGTGGAGGAATTTCTCCGGGAATGGAAATGCGTTTCAAATCACTCCAGGCATTTACCGCAAAACTACCTCTAATAAAAAAGGACTGGAATTTTCCCCTGGTTGGATATGATACCCGTACAAACATTCTAAGTGGAGTAATACTTGGAATGGCTAAGGAAATCGATGGAATGATCGATGAATATGGCGAAAAATACGGCAACTTTAACGCGCTCTTAACCGGGGGGGATGCACCCTATTTTGTGTACCATCTTAAAAACATGATATTTGCAGACCCTAATCTAATTTATAAAGGTTTGTATGCTATCAGTGAGTTCAACAACGTATAAGAAAATCAGTCTTTTAGGAATCGTTTGGATGTGTTTTTTATCTGCAGGGGCGCAAACAGAAAATTCCCCTTATTCAAGATATGGACTTGGAGATATACTCCCAGGTCAAAATATTCTAAACCGCGGTATGGGTGGTCTTTCCGCAGCCTATAGTGATTTCCATACTGTAAATTTTCAAAACCCGGCATCTTATTCAAAATTAAAATACACTACTCTTGACTTTGGTTTAGAAGTAGATAACAGAACCCTTAGAGCAATAGATCCTCCACGGAAATTTTCTTCAGCCAGCCCAATTATTTCTTATTTGCAATTAGGCATTCCGCTCAGTTTAAAAAAAGATTGGGGAATGAATATCGGTCTTCGTCCTCTCACAAGAATTAATTATAAAATTGAGCGAAATGAAAGAATAACCGGCATTGATAGCCTCCAGACATTATTCGAAGGCAATGGAGGTGCGTACGAAGTATTTGCAGGTACAGGTTTTGGAATTAAAAATTTCAGTGTTGGAGTGAACCTCGGATACCTATTCGGATCAAAAAATTTCTCCACACGCAAAAACTTTATTCCCGATTCGTCAGATGTGTTTTATTATCAATCCAATCATGAAGCACAGTCAAATTATAATGGATTGTTGCTCAATGGAGGTTTACAATGGATTGCAAAACTTAATAAAACCACCGTACTCAGATTAGGTGCTTTTGGAAATTTAAAAAGGAAACTCAAAGCAAGCAAGGATATCATCAGCGAAACTTTTCAGTTCAATTCTGTTACAGGCGCTTTGGATTCTTTGGATGTGGCATCAGATCAAAAAGGGATTGAGGGGGAAGTAGAATATCCTTCATCATTTGGAGGCGGCTTCATTTTTGACAAGCCGGGAAAATGGATGTTGGGGGCAGATTTGACCGTTACTAATTGGGATGATTACCGGTTTTTTGGTCAGACCGACCAGGTCCAGAATAGCTGGAAACTTCATGTAGGCGGACAAATCATTCCAAAATCAGGGAAAAACTATTTAAGTTATGTTGCTTACCGTGCTGGATTTAATTATGGAAAGGATTACATAAAAATTGATAAAGATCTTCCTGTATGGGGCTTTTCGGTCGGTGCCTCTTTTCCCATGCGCAAAGCTGCGTATACAAACCAATTCTCGATGATTAACCTGGGCGTTGAATTTGGCCAGAGAGGTAATAAGGAAAATCTGGTGCGGGAAAACTTTTTCCGTTTATCACTTGGCCTATCCTTAAGCGATATATGGTTCGTGAAAAACAAGTATCAGTAATACATGTTTTCCATAAAACTATATCTAATTAAAATAGCAGCTTTTTCAATAAGCTGTTTTTTTTTAATAGCCTGCGAGAATGATGAAAAGAAGATTGATGCCTTGTTTACAAATAAGGCTGCTATCGAAGAAGCATATAAAATAGAATCCTATCTGAGTCAGAATGGACAGGTAAAAGCAAAACTCTCAGCCCCCTATATGATGATTTTCCAGGGGGACTCCCCTTACGTAGAATTCCCAAAAACCCTGCACGTTGATTTCTATGCCGATTCTGTTACTATTGAAAGTATTCTGGATGCACGTTATGCCAAGCATTTTCAATTCAACCGAAGGGTTTTGCTAAGAGATAGTGTAGTTGTCATTAACAAAAATAATGGAGATACCTTAAGAACCAATGAACTTTGGTGGGATCAGGAAAAGCAGGAATTTCGTACGGATAAGCCCGTTCAGATTTACCAGAGAGATAAAACGATATATGGAAAAGGATTATGGGGATTGCAGGATTTCAGTAAATATAAGATCGATACAATTACAGGCACTGTAATGGTTCCAAGGAATGATCTGCCACAATAATTTTTCTTCGTCAGGTGCGTACTCTTTGCTTACTTATCTTTGTTTCTTCGAATTGTAATTATATAATAATTGAAAATGGATTATCGTAGACTTGGAAGATCTGGATTGCAATTAAGTGTTCTTTCTTTTGGTAGCTGGGTAACTTTCCATAAACAAATAGATGATAGTCTTGCCGATGAGTTAATGGGGATTGCATACGAAAATGGTGTTAACTTTTTTGATAATGCAGAAGTATATGCTTTAGGCGAGAGTGAGAAAATGATGGGACGTATATTGAAAAAGAAAAATTGGGACCGCACATCGTACACCCTTTCTTCAAAAGTTTTTTTTGGATGGAGGGGAAAGTATAATAAACCCAATCAAATGGGCCTCAGCCGAAAACATATTGTTGAGGCTTGCCATGAAGCATTACAACGTTTACAGGTCGATTACCTGGATCTTTTTTTCTGCCATAGACCCGATTCATCGGTTCCTATTGAAGAGGTGACATGGACCATGCACAATCTCATTCAACAAGGTAAAATATTATATTGGGGCACCAGCCAATGGAGTGCTGCAGAAATTATGGAAGCCCACCGTGTAGCTCAGCAATACGGACTTATAGGTCCAACAATGGAGCAACCTCAATACAATATGTTCGAGCGGTATAAAGTAGAAATGGATTATATTCCCGTCTACCAAAATGTGGGTTTGGGAACTACCATCTGGAGTCCTTTAGCAGCAGGGTTTTTAACCGGGAAATATTTGGATGGCCCGCCTGAGGGTTCACGCTTTGCATTGAAAGGATTCGAATGGCTTAGGGACCGTTGGATGCAGGAAGAAAAAATAAAAAAAGTAAAAAAATTAAGTGAACTCTCCAAACAACTCGAGGCATCTCTCGCTTCACTCGCTATTGCGTGGACTATTAAGAATCCAAATGTTACTACTACTATATTAGGAGCCACCAGAAAAGAACAGCTTTTGGAAAATTTTCAGGCTTTAGAAGTTATCCATAAGCTTACTCCGGAAGTAATGGAAGACATTGAAAAAATTTTGGAGAACAAACCTTATCTTGATTTAGCGTAAGATGATGCGGAAATATTTAGAAAGATTATTATCCTAAGGGCGAATTAAATTATTTCGTCACCCTTGTAAAAAGGTTTGATTCGCCTGTTAACGAATGTACCAGATGAATTTCCTGTTTGAATAGCCGATTTATATTCCTCCCATACACCAGCATCCACTCGGTAATAATGATAAACGCGACCTCCTGTATATTCAACTTCCAGTATTTGCGAATTAAAGGAATAGTTTATCATGATCGTTGTACCTGACGCCGGAGTATATATTGCATTTTTTCGATGTAATCTCCTTCCGCTCATGATTTATTAAAAAGAAGTAAAAAATCTATACCCTGCCACTGCAATTATGGTTTTTGTATACGCTCTAGATGCTGACTATACAAACGGCCAATAGGAATTTCCATCCCACCGATTTCAATATCTTGAGTGGTAAAAGCTGTAATTTTTTGTATGGAAATGATAAAGGAGCGGTGGATCCGTACAAACTGATTAGCGGGGAGCATGTTTTCGAGTGAACTGATAGATTGCTTCACCAGGAGAGGTTTATCCTTCATACGCATTACTTTTACGTAATCTTTCATAGTTTCAATATAAATTATATCCTCATATTTCACCTTAATCATTTTTCTATCTGACCTGAAATAAACAAAACCTTCCTGTTCCAGTATTTTATGTTCTTCATCTACACCATTCAGTGGTTCTAAACTCACTTTATTTACTGCTTTGATTAACCTTTCCAACGTTACCGGTTTTAAGAGGTAATCTATTGCATCTAATTCAAATGCTTCTACTGCGTACTCTTTATATGCTGTAGTAAATATCACCTTGGGTTGAATGCGTAAGGTTCTTAAAAAGGACGTGCCGATCAGCTTGGGCATTTGTATATCCAGGAACATAAGATCAATTGCCTGCTCTTGCAAAATTTTCATAGCCGCAAATGCATTAAAACAAGTTGCAGTTACCTGAAGATGCGGAATGCTTTGTATATGATTTTCCAGCACTTTCAGAGCGAGCGGTTCATCATCTACAAGTAGGCAACGTATTTTCATATGATATTCATTGGCTGATTTTTTTCAATAACGCGAGAAGGAATGTAGTTTTTATCATAAACCAATTTATTTAGCAGTAGTTCTAACCTTACTATATAGATTTCATCCTCCTCAGTTATTTTCATCATGTAGGTATCCGGATAAAGTAATTGCAATCTTTTTCTTACGTTCTCCATTCCTAAACCTCCAATTATATTCTCTTGAGGTTTTTGCCGGCTGTTACTGACCTGCAGAATGAACTTATTCTTTTCAAGATGAACATGTATAGTGATCCAGCACTGGTCTATTTCTTCACTCACTCCATGTTTAAAGCTATTCTCTATAAAGGGCAATAGTAATAAGGGGGCAATGCCAATCTCTTTGATAATACCACTGATTGTGAAAGAAATATCGAGCCGGCTACCATAACGTAACTTCTCCAATTCAACATATTTCTTTAACATCTGTAATTCTTTTTCAAGCTGTACTTGCTGTTCCTTGCATTCGTAGAGCATGTACCGCAACAAATCAGACAAATGAACTACAACCATCGATGCGACTGATGAAGAACTTAATGTAAGAGAGTATAGATTGTTCAGAGTATTAAAGAGGAAATGTGGATGGATCTGGGAGCGCAGACTTTCCAATTCAATCTTGACTTTTTCGTTCTCTGATTTTAAAGCATTTTCACGTTGCCGGAACCACTCTTTAAATAATTTTATAGCAACAGCTAGGCCTGTTGAAAAAAATAAGGCAAAGGCAGAGCGTCCATACCCTATAAAATAATATTTTATATTAAAATAGCGCCTGAGAGAAATAGTAGGCGTAGGTTTCCAATTCATCATAATTCCGTGCATGAGATGTGAGTAGGAAACGCTGATGGTAAGAAATAATAAAGTGAACCATGCATAAGAAGTGTATTTTCTTTTAAGCAGAAAGCGTGAATTACCCAATACATTTGAGTATAAGCAAAGAAGATATGACCTGGAAGAAAAATAAAAGTATCAATAAACCTTCGCTGCTGTATTCCAGGGGCATACATATAATTTATCGTATACATCATTGCCATCACACTCCAAAATAGAAAGTGTTGCACGCCCCTCATCTTTAATATTTTTTTAATTTCCGGCACAGTATTAATAAAGTTACTCATTCATTTTGCGCCATTTTCGGTGCAATTGGTTTTGTAGACGAAAACCTGATTTCATCGCTAGAAATATTCACTTGCCCTTTTACTGCATTTTGTAGGGTTCGGTCTTCTAAACAAGCTTCTTCATCTACTTTTTCCAAAAGCGGGTTTTCCAAAGGTTAGTTTAGTAGTATTCTATAATTAAATTTTAACTCGGGACAATGAAAGAAATTTATAAACTATGTTGTATCACTACTATATGGCTTGTGATAACTTCAGGAGTATTTGGACAGCGGAGTTTAAATATAAAAAGGAAAGTCCCCCGATGGATTAGTGATAAGGGATTCTGGCAAATTGAATCAAACCTGTATACTCCTCAAAATAGCATTGTATATTTCTATAACAATGAAAATATACTGGTGTATAAGGAGTATTTGGGAGGAGTTGAATTGGATCTTAATGAAAGAAAAGTAAAAATGCGATTAAAGAGGGCATTGCACATAGCCATCAAATCCTGGAATAAGGACCACGTACTACGGAACAATCAGCAATGGGTGGCAATGTTATTTAGAAAATAATAATATGCATACCATTACTTCAGATACAAGCTGGGAATCAGGATGTTTCGCTAGAATCTGAACTGTCTGCGGCAACATTCTCGGCTTCCTGCAATGCAGCCTGGTCTGCTGAAAGATTTTTAATATGCAACTGGAACCGTGTATTGAGGCTGATATCGTAGTCCATTTTTAGAAAAAGGTCCTTAACTACAGGATCCTGCAGTAAAACGGTAGCAAGATTGCTAGCCAGAGGAGAACTACTTATTAGGTTGCTCACTCTGCCTTTTCTGAATTCAATAGTAAATTTATACCCGGCTTTGCGACCGCTACCGGCTCTTTCAAAATCAATTCTGTTCATATCGAGTGATTGCTCTCCAGTCGATGATCGCTTTAAAAGGATCCTGATGATTGGAAGGTATTTAGTCCAAACCTGCGTATACATATAAAATGATTTTGATTTCTGCAAAGAACTGTGCAGCACCATCAAAGATCGTCTATTTTACCCGGTTTTAGTCAAATTAATATCCTTATTGTGGCGATTACGTCATTTTTAAGGTGACCTGGCTAAAGATGGAATTGCAAAGAGCTGGTCGGCATATGAATTGTGTGCACTAAACGATGTTGTTAAATTCAAGGTCAGGTAAAAACGCCAAAGATTTTGTAGAGCGTAAGCTTCTGAGACGGTTAAAGCTCTTTTTTGTGCTATTCGCCTTACTAATTGTTGTTATTTTTTATGAAATTGGCCGGCACCATATTAATGCTTCCACATCAATAGGAGCTATAATGCTGGGGATGCTCTTTGGGGCAATATTCGTCAGAAGGAAGCGGATTTATTGGGAAGAAGAAACTTCCAGGGTTATTGCCCGAATGGATAGTATCGGTGTGATTTTACTGGTTTTGTACATTGCAGTGGCGGTCATCCGTCACCTTTTATTGGATAGGTGGATTCATGGTAAGCAATTCATTGGTTTTAGTTTCTCCGTTGCGGCAGGGACAATGTTTGGCCGACTTTTAAGTATGCGGTCACAAATAAGACAGATATTAAAAGAAAAAAATATTATTTAGGGTCAAATTTTTATTTAATGAATCCATAGACGTTTGAAAACTTTCCATATTATAATTCGTCAGGATCGCCTGATCTCTTTGGAATCACCATATTCACTAATTAGTTCAGCAACTAATGCCGTCCAGCCAGTTTGATGAGATGCTCCAAGACCTCTTCCGGTATCACCATGGAAATATTCATAAAATAATACCAGGTGTTCATTTCCTGGTTTCTGATAAAACCATTTGTATTTGCCATATAGTCTGCGTTCATCATTAACTCCCTTTTCGAATAAACTGATCACCCGGCGTGTTAATTCGTCAGCAACCTGGCTCAGGTTCATTTTGTTTCCTGATCTCGCAGGGCATTCTACTAATAAGTTATCTCCATAAAATTCACCATAACTTCGGATAGATTGAATGATTAAATAATTGATTGGTATCCAGACAGGCCCACGCCAATTCGAATTACCACCGAAAATATCGGAGGTAGAATCGCCGGGATCATACCGGATTGTATATAAATTTCCCTCTACGGTCACTGAGTATGGGTGCTCTTCATGACGTTTCGATAACGCCCTTATACCGCCTGGCGATAAAAATTCATCTTCGTCCAACAATCTTTCTAACAGGAATATGAGCCGATCCTGACGTACCAGGGATAATAATATTTCTTCACCGTCCCCTCTTTCTTCATTGGGCCAGAATTTGTTATTCCGTTTCCGGTAATGTTCAAACCATGTTATTCTTTTCTGAAAATCCTTTAATTTATCGAATACGCTTTTTTTAATAGTCGAAACTGCAAACAAAGATGTTAACCCTACAATAGATTGAATGCGTAAAGGCAAAGGCTCCGCCCCCGGTACACAAAGCACATCATAAAAAAATTTATCTTCTTCGTTCCAAAGTCTATGTTGGTTTAAGGATTCGGCAATTAAAACAAAATGTTCAAAGAACTTTGTGGCTGTATCCTCAAAAGATTTATCCACCATAGAAATTTCCAGTGCCATGTCCATCATATCCAGTGCATACGTTCCCATCCAACTGGTACCATCCGCCTGTTCCAATTGGAGATCAGCTGAAAAATGAAAACTGCGGTTGAAAACACCTATATTATCAAGTCCAAGAAATCCACCTTCAAAGATATTATTCCCATTCACGTCTTTACGGTTAATCCACCACGTGAAATTGATTAACAGTTTCTGAAATATTTTTTTTAAAAAATCGATATCTCCTTTTCCGGTTTGTTTTTTTTCGATGTAGTATACCTGCATTGCTGCCCATGCATGCACAGGAGGGTTTACATCACTAAAGTTCCATTCATAGGCTGGCAGCTGTCCATCCGGTTTCATATACCATTCCCGCATTACTAAAAGCAGCTGATGCTTCGCGTATGTTGGATCGGCAACGGCCATTGAAATGCATTGAAATGCCAGATCCCAGGCGGCATACCAGGGATATTCCCATTTATCGGGCATTAAAATAATATCCTGGTTTTTCAGGTGTTGCCAATCGTGGTTGCGGCCTGTCATTTTACTTTGGCTTACAGGTGTAATGCCGTCGGTTGAAGCCAGCCATCTTTCTACATCATAGTGATAGTATTGTTTGCTCCACAATAAACCTGCAATAGCCTGTCGTTGAATATTAGCCATATCCTCACTGATACCTTTGGGTAAAATGGCTGCGTAATATTCATTTGCTTCTTCTTTACGTGACCGAAAGATATTTTCAAATCCAGTTGTAAATGCATTATCCAGAATTGAATCTGTTAAACGGCAATATAGGGTCTTGGTACCCCCTGCAGGCACCTTCAAATTATAGACAGGAGCGAATTTTGTTCCCGTTTTTTTATTTCGGAATGCCGAAACATTTTCTCCCTTTATAATTGCTTTCTGGAATGCATCTTTAAGGAATATGCTTTTATTAGGGATATTACTTACGATTTCGGTATTGGTTTCGTTATTAGTAAATAACGCATCATTAGGTGGTTGAAAATGAAAATAATAATCTCCTATTCTATCATGTGTTGCTTTAACGGAAGTCTTGGTAAGGGAATGGATCGCAGGCTCATTACTCATTCTATTATTGCTCCACCGGTTATAGAACCATAAAGTGGGCAAAACAGTAATATCAGCCATCTTATAATAGCGGTTCGTAATTTCAATTTTTATAAAAATATCGTTTACATCTTGTTTGGCATATGTAATCAATACATCGAAGTATTGATCATTATTTAATATCCCAGTATCTAATAATTCATACTCAGGTTCCTGCCTGGAACGTTTGCGGTTCTCTTCACGTAATTGGTCATAGGGAAATTTCTGCTGGGGATATTTATATAAATATTCCATGTAGTAGTGAGTGGGCAGGTTGTCGAGGTAATAATATAATTCCTTCACATCCTCACCATGGTTGCCTTCATTGTTACCAAGTCCAAACAGACGTTCTTTAAGAATGTGATCCTTACCATTCCATAAGGAAATAGCAAAGCAGAGATTTTGAAAATAATCGGAAATACCTGCAAGCCCATCTTCGCCCCAAACATAGGATCGGCAATGAGCATGATCAAATGGAAAATAATGCCAGGCGTCACCATTAGGACTATAATCTTCTCTGACAGTTCCCCATTGACGCTCACTAAGGTATGGGCCCCATTGTTCAAGAGGTATATCTTTACTGGCATTCACTGCCAGTCTTTGATGTTCTGCCGTCATAGTTGTTTTTTAAAATAAAAATGACAACACACCCTTTTTAAAGATCCATTTAAATATATAAAGGGAGTGTATACACGGCAAACAAGCGAGATCGGTAAAATTAGGCGAAATACAATTGAAAGTTTACAATTAATTATTGATCTAAATTCTTCGAATCCACTATTAATTGTTTACTCCATACTTTTATTGTTTCTATTTAAGCAACTTAATAATTTTGCAGGATTGTTGATATATATGAGTAGTGTTGTTACTAAAAACTTATTCAATTTGCATCACTCACCTCTCATCTGTTATAAAAACGTAACTTATAATAATGAATGCAGATTATAAAACCTTATCAAGGGTCATTTACCTGGCAGCGGGACTATTTGTTGCTATCTGGTTCGCGTACGAGGTTATACAAGTAATTCTACTTTTCTTTTTTGCCATCGTTATTACTATTGTATTGAATGCACCTACAACCTGGCTTGAAAAAAGAAAAGTTCGGAGAACTATAGCGGCAATCATTGTTTTCTTTGTTTTTCTTATTTTCCTCGGAGCTATGGGATGGCTTATTATTCCTAAAATAGTTTACCAGGTCCAAATGCTTATTGCTGATCTGCCCCAACTTCTCACTAATCTGAACAACAGGATTGTATCGTGGTTGGGAGAGAATTTATCACTTAATGAACCTATTGAACCCGGTACAGGTGGGCTTGTAGAACAACTGCCTTCTGCCCAGGTTATCATTTCAGGCATTTCAAGGTATTCTCTTTCATTGCTTGGATCTATATTGCTATTTATTTTTTTTCTTTGTTTAATCGCGTACATGCTCATCAATCCACGGCCTTTACTGGAATTATACCTTTCCTTTTTTCCTGAAAATAAAAGAGAGAATGCAGCAACTGCTTTCGCCAATGCATCAGTTATGACTATTGGATGGATGTGGTCGAATGTTCTTGCGGGTGCCATAAGAGCTGTGATCGTATTTATATTTCTTTTTTTCATGAATATTCCCGGAGTATGGATCTGGGCGGGTGTAACATTTTTTGCAGAACTCATACCCCGCATTGGCTTTTATATTATGGCGGTTCCTCCTATTTTAATCGCCTTATCCATCGACCCCATTACCGCTATGTGGGTAGCTATTTTTTATCTTGCCCTGGATGAAATCATGGGTGATTTTGTAATCCCCCACATTAGGGCTTCCACCATGAAAATTCATCCGGTTTCTTTACTGGTTATGTTACTCGCAATGGTCACGGTATTTGGCCTGATGGGCGCGCTTATCGCCACACCATTGACAGCATTCATTAAAGCATATTATGAATCATTCTTCGAAACAAAGCAATCCCCAGCAAAAATGAAGCAGCAAGTGGATTTGATGTTATACAGAGATGGGAATAAAAAGAATCACAGTAGATCCTTGAAGGATATTGATAAGGAGGAATAAAGCCGATGATTTGTAAGGATCCCTGGAACAGAATGTAAATTCCAATCGCTCTAATTAAAAAGGGCCAGGATAAAGATCCAGCCCCGGTTTAAAATCCAATATCCTATGAAAAATCTTTTACACTTACGTTAATGTGGGGCAAATGGATTCCTCTCACGAATATTAATAAGAATTCTGCGCCATTTTTATCCGGTAAGGTTATCTGACCTCATTATAAATCATGCTTATCAATCGATTTAAAATATCTGGTGATCTGGTTCGTCTGCTTACATGTCAATCGATTTATTCATTTTAAAAAAGAAAAAGCATGTACTACAATCAGTCATGTGCCGCAAAAGGCGCCCAACACGGAAGCAGGCATCAGCACCAGCTTTACCGTTCTATGCAGAGAGCTTCCGTAAATATTTATAAGACGGACAGCACTTTTGAAATGCTGGTATTTGCACCCGGTCGCATTAAAGAACATTTTCACCTGGATGTGAAAGGGAATATGTTGACAGTTTCTTATTCGCCACCAGATGGTTTCCCTCGACCCGATTGGATAGTCCGGGAATATAGCCGTGGTGGATTTGAGAGGAGCTTTGAATTGGAGAGCAGCATTGATGCGCAAACCATCACTGCAAAATATGAAGATGGGGTGTTACAGGTTAGTTTACCCATCATTCCGGGTAAACAGGCACAGGAAATAAAAATCAGCTAAACAAAGCTAATGAAAGGCAACAACCATGGGGTTGTTGCCTTTTTATATTATTCTTTCTTATATCACTATACAGTTTTAGTCACATCACTCTACAGTTTTAGTTTTTTGTATGTATTTAGTC
>Ga0136634_10000023_pt1 | contig 71586 bp, 42 predicted proteins | sample AntDrymUQ8332106_2_FD_104654 | JGI IMG/M metagenome (GOLD analysis project Ga0136634, IMG submission 104654) | Polar desert sand microbial communities from Dry Valleys, Antarctica - metaG UQ833 (21.06) | ecosystem: Environmental > Terrestrial > Soil > Desert | place: Antarctica: Dry Valley... | reverse complement strand
TATATTTCTACTTTTTATGATGCATTTAATGAAAAAGCGCGGATAGGTTTTTGGGATCTTATTAATAAAAAAATATATAGTAAAGGTATCGACGCCTGGTGGATGGACGCCAGTGAACCGGATATTTTGTCAAATGTTGATCCGCAAAAAAGGAAAGAGCAAATGGTTGGCATTTCTTTGGGACCTGCTGCAGAATATGTAAATGCTTATCCACTTCAGAATGCAAAAGGGATTTACGAAGGACAGCGATCAACCGATCCTAACAAAAGAGTGTTCTTATTGACGCGCTCAGGGTATGCGGGTTCACAACGTTATGCAGCAACAATCTGGAGCGGTGATATTGGTTCCCGCTGGCACGACATGAAAGCTCAGATATCTGCAGGTATTAATTTTTCCCTATCGGGTCTTCCATACTGGACTATGGACATTGGTGGTTTTGTAGTAGAAAACCGGTTTGAGCGTCCAAACGAAAAAGATCTTGAAGAATGGCGTGAATTAATGACACGATGGTACCAGTTTGGCGCATTTGCACCGATCTTCCGCGTACATGGCCAATTTCCTTACAGGGAAATATATAATATCGCTCCCGAGAATCATCCTGCTTATCAAAGCATGTTATATTACAATAAACTGAGGTATCGCTTGATGCCTTACATCTACTCTTTAGCAGGTAAAACCTATTACGATAATTATACCATCATGCGTGGACTGGTGATGGATTTTGCAGAGGATAAAAATGTTGTAAATATCGGTGACCAGTATATGTTCGGTCCAGCATTGATGATCAACCCCGTGTATGACTATAAATTCACCAATAGAAAAGTGTATCTGCCTGCATCGGCTGGCTGGTATGATCTGTACACCGGTAAATATTTTCCTGGCGGTAAAACTATTGTAGCCGATGCACCTTATGAAAGAATGCCTTTGTTTATTAAGGAAGGATCAATCATTCCTACAGGTCCTGAAATCGAGTATACCACTCAAAAGCCTGCAGATACAATTAGACTTCATATTTACACAGGCAAAAATGCAGCATTCACTCTCTACGAAGATGAGGGCGTTAATTATAATTATGAAAAGGGATCTTTTTCATCCATTCCCCTGCTCTATAATGAAACTGCAAAAACATTAACGATCGGAGAGCGGTCTGGTTCTTTTCCCGGAATGCTGGAGCAAAGGGTTTTCCAGGTCGTTCGAATATCTCCACAACAACCCCTTGGTATCGATTTTGTTAAAAAAGCGCATCGGGAAGTATTGTACAATGGCAAAGCAATGATCATTAAGATGTAAGTAGTCTGTTTTTTCTGGCGGATTAATATTTGGCTTCCATTAAAACAGTAAGCATAATTAGCCTGGAGTGATTGAGTTTTATTAAAACAAAATTTTGAAGGATAGCAAGAATAGCAGAAAAAACTCCTTATGAGTTTTGGAGGCTATTTTTTACCTTTAACAAGGGTATCAATTTTAGCATTTATTCATTTAGCTATAAAATATGAAAACGAATTGTCTGCTTTTATTAATTGCCGTATCAGGTTCTACATTGGGCTTAAGTTCCTGTAAGAAAAAGGATATAGGCGGCTCTGTTCCACCACCACCAGCCCCAATTGATACAACTGTTGTGATTCAGCCTGCTGTCGATCCTCAAGTTGCGAATACCATTGGATTTTTTTTAGACGATTGGCAGCCAAAAACATTCGTAGCACCTTCTTATACGGATACAACACTTCCTGCTTCAGCAGTTACCACTATCACCGTCAATCCAAGTTCGATCATTACTAAAGTCCCCAGGGCTCTATTTGGAAATAACTCAAATTTATGGATGACGCAGATGGTTACGGAAGCCCCGTTGATGAATCATATTACCAATCTTCACCCGCATGTCATTCGCTTTCCAGGTGGCAGTATCAGTGATGTGTTTATTTGGAATGCCGTAAAAAATGCACCTCCGGCTGATGCCCCTTCGCAATTTGTAAAATCTGATGGAACAAAGGAACCAAGCGGGTTCTGGTATGGAAAAAATACGGAGAGCTGGACCTTTTCGGTGGACAACTATTATAACATGCTGCAACAAACCGGCAATACAGGAATGATCACTGTAAATTATGCTTATGCACGGTATGGCACCAGCGCTAATCCGGTAGCAGCTGCAGCACACCTTGCAGCTGATTGGGTCCGTTACGATAACGGTCGCACAAAATATTGGGAAATAGGTAATGAAAATTATGGTGAATGGGAAGCTGGTTACAGGATTGATCCCATGGTGAACAAGGATGGTCAACCGGAAATCATTACTGGTGAAATTTATGGTCAGCATGTTAAAGTATTTATTGATTCTATGCGCAAAGCAGCACAGGAAATCAATAAAACGATTTACATAGGAGCACTTTTGGTGGAGAGTACGCCTCAATCCTGGAATACCAATACAGTAAAGACCTGGAATGCGGGGTTATTAAGCAAAGCGGGAAATGCTCCTGATTTTCATATTGTGCACAATTATTTTACAGGGTACCAGACAAATTCAAATGCAAACGAAATTTTAGCATCCGCGGCAACTCAATCAAAAAATATGAGTGATTTTGTTTCACAAAATTTGCAAACAGGAAATGTAATTCCAAAACCGATGGCCTTAACTGAATGGAATATTTTCTCTGAAGGTTCTATGCAGCAGGTATCGCATATTAACGGTATGCATGGAGTGTTGGTATTGGGCGAAAGTTTAAAAAATAAATTCGGAATGACGGCGCGATGGGATCTGGCAAATGGATGGTCTAACGGTAATGATCACGGAATGTTTAATATTGGTGATGAACCCGGGGTTCCTAAATGGAATCCGCGGCCCGCGTTCTACCATATGTATTTTTTCCAGAAATTCATGGGCGACAGGTTGGTTTCATCCACGATAACTAATAATACCAATATTGAAACATACTCCTCTTCATTTACTTCCGGGCAGGTAGGTGTTACTATTGTAAATAAATCCACATCCGTTCAGAGCGTACAGGTTACGGTACAAAATTTTAGAATGGGCAACCGGATTTATTGGTACACCTTAACCGGGGGAACTGATAATGGGGAATTCTCCCGTAAGGTATTGGTAAATGGATTTGGACCTTCCGGCATTTCCGGAGGGCCAGATAGCTATTCAACTTTAAAAGCCTATTCAGCCAATCCACAAAATGGGATTCGATTGAATGTTCCCCCAAGATCTGTATTATGCATGGTAATTGACAAAAAATAATAAGATTCAGAATGTGACATATTCTGGCTACCTGCCTGTTTTATTTATTGTTATTTGCATTCAGTAATGCCATGTGCATACCACTATTAATTCAAACAAATATTTACTGATCACATATAAAAAGGGTAATTCAATGATGAAATTCAAAAACTGTTATATCATAGTAGGCATCATATTTTTTGCAAAAATTTCAGCCCTTTCGCAACCTGCAGGTCCTCAGTTCCGGCTTAACCAGTCAGGATTTTATTCAAACGCGCCTAAATTGTGCGCCATAACAGCGACTACAACTGAACGACAATTTTTCATAACGTCGGTCGATTTAAAGGATACTTTTTATAGAGGAAATATAGGCCCCGAAAAACAGTCGGCCAATTCTTCTCTAAAAACCCATATCGCAGATTTTTCCCTATTCCAGAGAACGGGAAAATATGTTGTGAGTGTACCAGGTGTTGGAAAATCCTATCCTTTTGAAATTAATAATCAAATTCATCGTGCAGTAGCCATTGCTTCTCTAAAAGGATTTTATTACCAGAGAGTATCTATGTCTCTCGATGAAAGATATGCAGGTACCTGGCATCGTCCTGCCGGTCATGCAGACACGCAAATATTAATTCATCCTTCAGCCGCTTCATTGGAGCGTCCTGCAAATACTAAAATTTCTTCACCTGGTGGGTGGTATGATGCAGGCGATTATAATAAGTATATCGTCAATTCAGGAATTACAATGGGAACTTTATTATCTGCTTACGAAGACTTTCATCAGTACTTCGATTCCCTGCATATTAATATTCCCGAAAGCAATGATCTCGTGCCCGATATTCTGAACGAGGCATTGTATAACCTGCGCTGGATGTTTACCATGCAGGACCCCCATGACGGAGGTGTCTATAACAAATGTACGAATGCAGGTTTTGACGGTATGGTAATGCCGGGGGTAACTACTGCTTCCAGGTATGTTGTGCAAAAAGGAACAGCAGCAACATTGGATTTTGCAGCGGTTATGGCTCAGTCTTCCCGGATCTTTCAAAAATTTAAAAAACAATTGCCTGGGCTTGCTGATAGTTGCTTAAAGGCCGCGACCACTGCCTGGCAGTGGTCTGTGAAAAATCCTGCTTTAGTGTACGACCAGAATGCAATCAATAACCAATATGAACCAAAAATTACAACCGGAGGTTATGGGGATAGAGATTTTAAAGATGAATGGTTATGGGCAGCCGTTGAATTATTTTCAGTAACAAAAAATAAACAGTATCAAACCATACTGTCTGATAGGATCAATGACTCCATGCAATTGCCTTCCTGGGGTAATGTGCGTATGCTTGCTCATTATACCATGGTCCGAAATGAAAAACTTTTTTCCAGGGAATTCTCCTCTGAAATTCAAATTACAAAACAAAAACTGATTGCCTTTGCAGACCGGTATTTGAAGGGGGCCGAACAAAACGCTTTCCAAACAGTGATGGGGCAGTCAAGACGGGATTTTAATTGGGGTAGCAATTCAAATGCTGCTAACCAGGGTATTGCTTTGATCAATGTTTTCCTGATAACTAAAAATAAAAAGTACCTCGACCATGCATTGTCTAACCTTGATTATCTGATGGGACGCAATGCTACCGGTTATTGTTTTGTAACAGGCATGGGTTCGAAATCACCTATGTATCCACATCACAGGCCTTCGGTTGCTGATGGTATCGCAGATCCAGTGCCAGGTTTACTTGCCGGTGGTCCGAATTCGGGAAGGCAGGATAAATGCCAGTACGAATTTACCGAGCCGGAAACAAGTTATTCAGATGTTGATTGCTCTTATGCTTCCAACGAAATTGCTATTAACTGGAACGCTCCGTTGGTTTATCTAGCCAATGCAATAGAAGCCTTACAATATAGTGCAGGGTACACAAAAAAATAGGGCTTCGGTACCGTCAAAGAAACGATTCCCATTTTCCAACGCTAAAAATGATTTAGGAGGCCCGGCACTGGAAATCCAAAATGTGAACTTTTTTTTACTACACGCGGTTAGGGCGTACGAATGATTCCATAGGTGGCGAATGACCTGGAATATCAATTCTTCAATCTTTTTTCTAATAATATTTGTTGAATTCGGCTCTGCTAACGCAAACACGTAACCTGAATAGAAGGGATTCATTCTTAGAAGTTCATTATTTTCGAATGGCGATGCTATTGATTCTATTGGAGCGGATAGAGAAAAGTAAAATTATAATTAGTAACAGCTTACATATGCCAGGTATAACAAAAAGGTTAATGAACTTTCCGCAAATAATAAATCATACTTCGGGCATTTGGTGTAAATGTTTTACCGAGTTTCCAGTGAATTTCATCTCAAGCTTTTTTGCATAATTTAACTAGGTATCCGAATATATTGTCAATATAGTATTGAAACTTATTAATTTTTGAGAAATACTGAAATCGTTCTGCACCTACTTTTACAGACCAACGATTGCGGGGTTTTTAAATTAACGTTAAACCAAAACGCTATATGAAACAAATTCTCCCGCTTATTTTAGCGCTATTATTATTAGGGCCAGCAATGCTTCTGGCACAGCAAAGGCAAATAAAAGGCAAGATTACGGATGAAACCGGAGTACCGGTTCCAGATGTTTCGGTTGCCTTAAAAGGAAATACTGCCCAGACAAAAACGGCTCTCGACGGTACTTTCACTATTACAGCTCCAAACGGAACTGTTGAATTAATACTTACACATGTAAGTTATCCTGAAAGATCAGTAAGTGTTTCAGGAAACGAGGTTGCTGTGACGTTACAACAATCTTCAAGGCAATTGGATGAAGTTGTTGTGGTAGGTTATGGTACCCAAAAAAGACGAGACATTACAGGTGCCGTAGCGACATTTAATGCAGACAACCTTGATGAAAGACCTATAACCAGGGTAGACCAGGCCCTGGTTGGACAAATGGCAGGAGTTAGAGTTAAACAAACAAGCGGCCTGCCCGGCCGGGGATTCTCCATTCAGATCAGGGGTACCGGATCCATTTCCGCCAGTAATGAACCCTTGTATGTAATTGATGGATTTCCTTTAGAAGTTTCCACCCAAAATACTGGTGGAGGTTTTTCAACCGGTAATCCGCTGGATAATATTAATCCAAACGATATTGAATCTATTCAGGTATTAAAAGATGCATCCGCCGCCGCGATTTATGGTTCCAGAGCATCCAACGGAGTTGTATTGATCACTACAAAGAAAGGCAGATCCGGAAAAGCAAAAATTAGTTTTAATACTTATGCCGGGTACAACGAGAGAGTTAGGAAACTCGACATGCTCAGTGCAGAAGGATGGGTAGACAGATCAATAGAATTAATTAACCGCGATTGGGTTCGTTCCGCCGCTACTGGAAGAACGGCAGATCAAACTACCGCTCAACGCCGCGCCATTTTAAATTTGCCCGCAGGAACCTTCGATGTTCGATATATGATCGATGATCGCTGGACGCAACCGGGCCATCCGGGGTTGACTTATCTTGACTGGCAGGATGAATTTTTCAGGAAAGGAATTGTACAGAATTATCAGCTTTCGGCCAGTGGCGGAAATGACTTCGTGAAATATTTTGTATCGGGCGATTATCTCGATCAACAGGGTATTACACATGGAGTAACCTATAAAAGATATTCTGCACGTGCTAATATTGAAGTGCAGGCAAGTAATAAAATCAAGTTCGGAATAAACCTCGCCCCTTCCTACTCGCTGGGTAATGATCCGGGTGTAGATGGAAAGGATTTGCAGACGCATATCGCAGCGTCACTCACACCAGTAACCGAAGCGACTGCGGGAGTGAAAACCGGCGTAGACCCTTTTCTTCCATATGCATGGGGCGGCACCCGGGTGAGCCCTGTAGAAACGGTGAAACAACAGACCGGCGAAACGAAACTTTTCAGAACATTAGCAACCATTTATGGAGAGTACAATATCATTCCCCGTCTTACACTTCGGAGTTCTATTAACCTAGATAATAGTGATCAAACTTTTAAAAGATACATACCTGTTGCAATAACTGCTGCACGTTTGGCAAGTGGACAACTTACCGGGTACAAAAGATTGAACTTTGTGAACGAGAACACATTGAATTATTCAAAAACATTTGCAGACAAGCATAATCTTTCTCTTCTTGCAGGTCAATCTTACAGCACGTTTAAATTTGATAACCTCACAATCAACGCAGGTCCATTTACATCAAATGATGTAACAACATTAAATGTGGCAACTATCGGAAGTAGCGGTACAAGTACTGAAACAAAAAATGTATTGATCTCTTATTTTGGAAGGCTGCAATATGATTATGATAGCCGTTACCTTGTTTCGGGCTCTATTCGTCGTGATGGTTCATCAAAATTCGGAGCAAACACAAAATGGGGAGTTTTTCCAGCGGTTTCAGTAGGCTGGCGAATTTCGGAAGAAGCATTTTTAAAATCTGTTGACAAGATCAGCGAATTAAAACTAAGGGCAAGTTGGGGTGTAACTGGAAATAACAGTGCAGGAGACTATGCAAGTATTGGCATTTTATCTTCTGCAAATTATAATTTTAACGGTGTAGTGGTAAGTGGACAAGTTCCGAATCGTGCTAATTTTCCTAACGCTGATCTCAGCTGGGAAGAATCCGAGACCCTAAATATTGGTCTTGATCTTGGAGTTTTAAATAACAGGATATTTACTTCTGTTGATTATTACACCAAGCGTAATACGGATTTATTGTTACTGATCCCGGTACCCACAGCCAGCGGGTTCGCATCGGCTCTCACCAATATTGGCGCTGTATTAAATAAAGGATGGGAAGTGGAATTAACTACAAGAAACGTAGTAGGTAAGACTTTTACATGGACAACCAGTGTAAATCTAAGTCATAATACGAATGAAGTAGAGCGTCTTGGTCCTAATAATACTCCGATTTATCAAAATGGCGGATTTGATATAGATCATAGTGTTTTACAGGTAGGCCAGCCAATGTATAGCCTATTCCTGGTGAAAGAGATAGGTGTACTTTCAACTGCGGATATTGCAGGTGGATATCCCCGTTTTGGAAACCAGGAAGCAGGGGACCCAAAATATTTTGATGCTAACGGTGATAAAAAAATCGATGCAAATGACCGGGTACTGATCGGCGGACCGAATCCTAAATATGTTTGGGGAGTAACAAATACGGTCAGCTTTAAAGGATTTGATCTGAACGTTCTAATACAGGGCCAATCGGGAGGGTATATTTATTCAATGTTCGGTAGGGCTGTTGACAGAACCGGCCAGGGGTATATGGATAACGCCTTAGCTGGTTATGCCAATCGTTGGAGATCTCCGGCTGATGATGGAAAGTCCGGTCTTAATCCAAAAGCTCACTCCACTTTCGGCAGGATCAAAAATACAGATTGGCTCTATTCTTCGAATTATTGGAGGGTGAGAAATATAACTCTTGGTTATAATCTTGGAAATGTAATAAAAGGCAAAGTTATCAGCGGAGCAAGATTATATGTAACCGCAGAAAATATGTTTGGAAAAGATAAATACAAAGGCGGATGGAATCCTGAAGCAGTAAATACTAACGGGGAAGACTATGGTGCATTCCCCCTTTCAAAAGGACTTGTTGCCGGTCTTAATGTCACTTTTTAATCGCCTAAATTTTTTATAATGAAACTTAGATTGCTTTTATATATAACTATAATAATTGGAAGTTGTAGCTGCGAAAAACAATTAGATCAGGCGCCAATTTCGAACCCGAGTGCGGAAAATTTTTATAGAAATACCGCTGATTTTCAGCAAGCCATTGCAGGGCTTTACCAGGGGCTGCATGCTCCAGATTATGGAATTATTCAATTTGATCTTTCCGAAGTAAGGTCTGATAATATTTATTCTCCCGGTACTTCTGGTGTACGGGACTGGATTCCTATAAATAATTTTGAAAGAACAGCCCTGGCAGCAAATCATCCAACAGTGTCTGCAGTGTGGAATGGTGATTATAATAATATCCTCAGGGCAAATACTGTTTTGGATAAGTTGAATCCTACGGTTGTGCCGGACAATGCGATCAGGGATAGAATGGAAGGTGAGGCAAAATTTTTCAGAGCCTTTTACCATTTTGAGCTGGTCAGGTGGTTTGGCAAAGTGCCTATCTTCGATCATGTTGCCACACCCACCGAAGCTTTAACTATCCCACGGAGTCCTGTAGCCGATGTTTATACTTTAATTATTTCGGACCTGCAAACTGCTATAGCCAAGTTGCCTGCGAAATCTGCTGTAGCTGCCGATAGGGGCCGGGCTACAACAGACGCTGCAAAAGGAATACTGGCGCTGGTTTATTTAACAAGATCTGGTCCCACATATAGTATCGAAGGCCCTGGATTAGGCACTAATGATTATGCTTCTGCGCTTACGTTACTAAATGAAATCATAGCAAGCAACCGGTATTCATTACAAGCAACATATGCCAGTGTATTTGGTTATGCAAATGAAAATAATTCCGAGATTATATTTGATATGCAGAGTGTTGATCCCGGTACTACCGCTGATGCAGGACTGGGTACAGAACTACCTACAGCAATGTACGAGGGCCAATATGGTAACGCAGTGAAAATAGGTTTTGCCGGAGGTATTGATATTGATGCTCCTAAACTTCCTTCAAATAATCTTAGAGCTTCTTTTACAGCAGCGGATACCCGGGATGATTTCAGCATCTTACCAAGTTATACAGACCTAAACGGAAATTTTATAAATCGTGCTCAGTTCGTTAAATTTCTTGATCTCACAAAGAAACCCTTGATCCGATTTAATTTCCCAATCAACTTTCCTATCTTAAGATATGCTGATGTTTTATTGATGAAAGCAGAAGCAATTTTACGGGGTGGGGCAGGAGGCACACAGGCAGAGGTTGATGCCCTGGTGAAACTGATTCGTGACCGGGCGGGATTAAGCGCTACTGTGCTTACTGGAGTTACACTCGATCAGTTACTGGCAGAAAGAAGGCGTGAGTTTATAGCAGAAGGAAAGCGTTGGCATGATCTTGTTCGCACGGGGAAAGTGTTGACTGTGATGGCTGCATTCGACGCATCTGATGATGTAAGCAATAAGATGAATGCCATAACTGCTAATGATATTATTTATCCAATTCAACAAAACCAAATAAGCGTAAGCCCCGGACTTTATACTCAGAACCAGGGCTACTAAATTGCAATACGAATTTTCTCTATAGCAGGAGTATGGAAGCCTGTAGGATACCAGGGTATGGCAGGCTTCTTTTTAAAATAAATTCCAGGTGATTAATGCAAAAATCAATTTAGTTCAAGCTCTTTTCTATACTCGCGCGGACTTTGTTTCTTTACCATTTTAAAAAATCTGTTGAAGTTAGATACATTATTAAAACCACATTTATAGGCTATCTGGGTGATTGACTGGTTTTCATTATTCAAAAGCTTACAGGCATGGCCGATTCTTATTTCATTGACAAATTGAGTGAAGGTTTTTTGAGTGCGTGATTTAAAGAACCTGCAAAATGCATGCGGATTCATGGCAGCTATTTCAGCAACCTCCGAAAGCGATATATCTCTTTTAAAATTCTTGATAAGATAATCGTAAATATTATTCATTCTTTCATTATCACGCGATTGGAAAAAATTAGTATAAGTGCTGCTTGATAATAATTTGTATTCCTCGGTATTGCTTAAGATATCTATTACCTGCAATAAAGTAATGATATGACTAATGCCATGTTGCTGTGTTGCTTTTTTAAGTAAACTGATGATTCTTATTTTGCTTTTGCCGGAGATGAACATTCCTCTCTGAGCTTTTTCAAATAACTGTTCAATTTTATGAATATTTCCAAAAACCGTTAAATGCTCCAAAAACTGTTTTGGAGATATAAATAAAGACAAAGAAATGGAATGATGGATTTTATTTTCACTACCCTTGCTTTCTGTATCAAACCATAGGTGAGGGATGTTGGAGCCAATGAAAACCAGCTCGTTTTCATCAAAATGATCAATGGAATCACCAATGATCCTTTTGCCCGAGCCTTTGATAATATAAGCAAGCTGGCATTCTTCGTGAAAATGAAATTCACTGGAAAATAAAGGCTGGTTGACTTCGCGGATAAAGAAAATTTTTCCTGGCGAAATCATTGCCGCAACTGGTTTCATAAAAGATTTTTTCAACTATAAATTTACAAATACTAGGTTGATAACTTCAAAAAAATACGCAGGGAAAGGTAATCCGGGGAGGGTAGATTGCAAAATTTTCATAGAATCAAATTACATCATGTAGAATCAATCAATATTTCATTTATGAATCTTTTATCCAGGATTTCTTTTACTACTTGCATCTCATTATTTGTAATTATACAAGGTGTTGGGGCCCAGTCAGCTTCAGGAACTGTAACTAAGGAGTATATTTTTTCGGCCATTAAAGGCACGGTTAGTAAAAAGGACTCCCTGATAGTTCCAACGGAAAAAGGCGGCATTCATTTGAAATGGCTTGAAGGTGATTCCGCCTTCTTTAGAGTACGTTCTTATGCCATGCCGGGAGGTAAACGCGCAACAATTATAGTAACATTTAACCCGGATACTCATTTTGTAGGTATAGCAAGAGCCACCGTTCAGATAAATAATTCTTCTCGAAAACTCCTTAAGGAAATAAAAGTTACAGGACTTAGCACGAAAGGGTTAGAAGGAGAAAATGAGGCGCCACTCTCACAGGTAATTGATGCGTTGGGCTACCGGACAGATATTGGATGGGAAAGTTTAGCAAATCATTGCCGGCCTGAATTGATGGGTGAGGAATTATCAAGCTTGCTATTTCGCAAGGCCGGGAATGCGAAGGTTGAAATCATTCCCGTTGCGAGGTACTCTCCTGATTTTTCATTACCATTTGGATATTATACAAATGAAACAAAGGGGCCCGAAAAACATGAGGTGGCCATTTTGTCAAAAGCGGCCATGTACCCTGAACATCAAACATTGTTTCCCGCGTTAGCTTCAGGAAAAAATTCTTTTGATCCTGGAAATAAAACATTTGGGTTTTATGCTTCAGGCGCAGGTCATTCGGCTTATTCAGAGGATATTTGGAATATAGTATTGCATCCGGCACATGCATTACATGCAACAAGAATATTCCCACTAAGAGATAAGGGGGGAAGGATAATAAAAAATACTTACCTGCTTTGTTTTGAAGAAGCAAAAAATGGTGACTATAACGACTATGTTTTCCTGGTAAAAAATATTGTACCGGTAACGGACAATCCTTTCACTACTATTTTTAACGGTAAAAATCTGACGGGCTGGGATAGCTTCCTCCAAAAAATTGGAACCAATAAAGACCCGAATAAAAATTTCAGGGTTGAAGACAGTACGCTACATGTAATAGGAAAAGACCTTGGTTACATCATCACGCAAAAAGGGTATCGTAATTTCCACTTTAAAGTAGATTTCAAATGGGGAGTAGCTAAATGGCCTACACGCGAAAATGCCAAACGTGATGCAGGGATTTGTTATAATATTCCTCTGAATGAACCGGATTCAATATGGCCACAATCCATCGAATGCCAGATACAGGAGGGAGATACCGGTGATTTTTGGTTACTGGGTTTCAGTACCATTACAGTAAATGGAGAAACCAACAAACCCATGAACCATGCACGCATGATCAAAAAAACGGATGCAGAAAAACCGTATGGAGAATGGAATACTGTTGAAGTAATCTCCTATGATGGGAAATGTGTACACGTTGTTAATGGAGTTATAGTTAATGCCGGCGAAAACGCCAGTGTGACTCACGGACGCATTTTACTGCAATCTGAATACGCGGAAGTTTTTTACCGAAATGTAAAAATTCGGAATTTGTAATTAGAATATAAAGAGGACTCCAGGTTTATTTTCTTTCAGCATATAGCAAAGGCCAATCTTTATTGTAAACATGTGCTTTTTTGATCATCCCATCTAGCTTTTTTGTAATCGCAGGGTGCTTTGTGGCTATGTTATGTTGTTCTGCAGGATCAACACTTAGATTGTACAATTCCAAAACTGCATTTGAGTTTTTACTCACATTGAGTTTGATGCCTTTCCAATTTTTCCATCTTACAGCCTGCCGCCCATCGTTTTCATGAAACTCCCAATACAGGTAATCATGTTGTTGGTTTGCTTTTTTTAAAAGTGTAGGAAGCATTGAAATTCCGTCAACAGCTTTCAATCTTTTGATTGCTGCCAGTTGCGCGAAGGTTGGGTAGAGATCCCATAATGCTGTCACCCGATCCGTTACACCTGGTTCAATAATTCCTTTCCAATAAGCGATAAAAGGAACCCGAATTCCTCCTTCATACAAATCCCTTTTTATTCCACGAAAATTTCCATTGCTATTGAAATAGTCGGGATCGCCTCCATTTTCACGATGTGGTCCATTATCACTGGTAAATATGATAATTGTATTTTCAGCCAATCCCTTTTTATTTATCAGGTTCATAATTTCTCCTACATAATTATCCAGCCTGGTTACCATTGAAGCAAAAGCAGCATGAGGGTATGGCTCAAAGCTTCGTATTGTATTGGAATAAGTAACTGGCCTTTCATTCAAAGGCTTTTCGTCAAATTTTTTAATATAATATCTATATAAACTATCATGGGGAACTATAACATCACCATGAGGCAAAGTGTATGGTAAATAAATAAAAAAGGGCTTTGTGTTTTCGCCCTCTATAAATTTCATTGCCTGCTGGTGGATAAGATCTGCCGAATAAAGGGAATCACCAGCAAGATTTACAGCGAGATCGATCCTTTCATGATTGTTCCACAAATGGTCAGGATAATAATTATGCGCAAGGCTTTGGCAGTTGTATCCAAAAAATTTCTCAAAACCTTTTTTTCCCGGATCTCCTGTCGTTGTAATAAATCCTAAACTCCATTTTCCAAAGGCTGCCGTGTGGTACCCTTGTTGTTGCAGGAGATTGGCTATTGTAACAACAGAATCCGGCAATGGTGTTTGACCTTCTGGTAGAAAAGTTTTATTTCCCCTTACCGGTGTATGCCCTGTATGGAGCCCGGTCATTAGACTCGCCCTGGCGGGTGCACATACAGTAGAGCCTGAATAAAACTGTGTGAACCGAAGTCCTTCCCTTGCCAGTTGATCGATATAAGGTGTTTCTATTTTCTGTTGACCATTGCAACCAATGTCGCCATATCCGAGATCGTCTGCAAAGATGAGGATCATGTTTGGCTTTTTATCTGTCAGGGTTTTCTGAGCGATCAAAGTACTCAGAGTACTATCTATGAACAGCACCATTATGTATATGGTGGAATGGACTATACATCGCCGCTTTATTGTATTCACTAAAAGTATTAGTAGGTGCATTGTTTTTCTACTTAGCAGAATATAGGAATATTATTATTCAATCTCAATTTTCAGTAAGCCAGCTTCACGCCCATTTTTGTAAGGTAAAATGACGTAACGGTCGGAAACTGGTTGAAGTTGTGAAAGAATATATTCATTTTTATCAAGCACCCGAACATCAGATGTTACTACCTGATTTTGGTCATCAGTATAAACCAGCATTAATCCATTTCTTTTTCCAAAGCGTTGCAACATTAGCAGGTAACTCTTATTCTTTATTATAAACCTTCCAAAATTATTAGGATCAATATACCGTTTAGGATCATTGTTGACGATAACGCTATCACGGATTATTTTTAACCGTTCATCCAGCCTCGTAAAACGAATGCTCCCTGGTGTTGAATATGAATAATTATATGGAATAGTACTATGCTCCCCATTGAGTACATTCAGATCTGCAAAAATATCTTCGTTATTTATATTCCGTGTTAATGAATTTCTATTTCTATTCGAAACAAAATTGGATTGCCTTCTAAAAGTAAATAAAGAAATCCATGGGTATTGATTTTCTGCTAATATAAAGTTGGAACCCGTATAGTTAAGCCGCCCCTTCAGCAAAGCAATGGGTTGGGTTTCGTTGAGTAATGCGTTTAGTCGGCACATAAAAACGGCTCGGCTGTTGCGGGTGGAGCCAAGTGGATTTCTCATTCTTGAATATAGTAGCATTCCGGAATCTTTGACATTGTAAGCGATGCCGGGATCAGAATATATAGACCCCTCACTTGTAAATGTTTTAGTGATGGTGTATCCTGTGTGAATATTCACTTTTAATACTTCAAGAATATTTCCTTCGGTTCTATTTGCGGTTTTAAGTGCCAGTAAATCGTTACTGTTGGTGAGCGTCACCCTTTGTAAGCTTTCTCCCTCAGTAAAATTGTAAATAATATTCCGGGTAAGAACGGGAGATAGCATACTGTCTGTCTGAACGATTGTAGTTTTTATTTTGCCAATCTCCTTGAAATAAGTATGACACATAACATAGAGCCTGTTATCAATGCATGATATTTTGAAACTTGAATTTTTATTTTTGAATTGTGATTGAACCAGATGAAGGAACAAATCAGTTAAGGGAATAACTTTGCCGGTATCATTTATTTTCCACAGCTCATGTCTTGCTGTTTTTTGTACATGCATATACAAATAATAGTATCCGGGGAATGGAACAATTTTTATTTCACAATCCGGGGGTAGCAGGTAGGGGATTTTGATTTGAGATACCAGCTGGAGTTTCTGGTCATATATATAGATTACAGGATGGTGTTTGCCGAAAAAACTTAACAAGTGATGATGGCCAGATACATTTGCAACCAACTGGATGGCATCCGGATAATTCACTACCGCAGTATGCCTTGAGTATTGAACCTTTTGTGCAGCAGAATTCAATACGCAATAAGCCACTAACACTGTACTCAAACAAATGAATTTAGTCATAAATACCCTTCACCATCATTTTAATCTCAGGCCTGGCCTCATCCTGACTTAATAGGTCTTATTTCGTAAAAAAATAATCGCCCATGAAGTACAAAGTGTGTTCTGTACTAGCGAATGGTTCTCGGTTTTTCATAAATTTCAGCTTCGATAATACTTAAGGTTCCCGAAGCTTTAGCATCATCACGTGCTACACCATCATCCAGTTTTTTACCAGATACTTCGACCATCACATTTCCTCCCTGATCTTTTGAAAGCGTCGCCAGTTGTATCTTTATTTTTTTTCCCTTTTGAGGAGTGCATACGATGGTGTTATAACCCAGGCTTGGCCTGGTTGTTCCGGCGAAAGCCTGTTTTCCATCCACAGTAATGACCAGGGGATAAATCCTCGAACGGAAATTATTTAACTTAAGTGTGACCTCAGATATAGTAGCTTCTCTTTCCAGTTCATACTCGATCCAGGCAGTTGAAAGTTTCCCATCATTAACCCAGTCTGATAATTCATTGTCATCATAACTTTGGTAGGCTGTGTCTGCATGTGCGCCTGCTGTTGCTCCAACGATCGTAATGGGGATCCTGGTAATTTGATAAGAAGGTGTCGAGGGAGTGGGGCCCCTGGATAAATTTGAAGGAAGATCCGACGAAGGTAGAATTTTAGTTATTCCATTTTCTACAGAGAAATTTTTTGTAGTAAGTGTTATCGTGTCGCCTTTTAATCCATCTGCCTTTGCAATAATGGTGATATTTCCTGGCTTCGTGGTTGACCGTATCAATACCCTATTTACTCCATTCTCAACCGGAAGGCTTTTTGAAAGGATAAAATTACCAGCACCCTGTGCCATTCCACCCCGCCAATCTGCTGGTCCTTCTACAGTGAATTGTATCATATCCATCGAAGTAGGGCATCTATTTCCTTTTGCATCTATCACTTCCACTTCTACCAATGAAACATCATGACCATCGGCTTTAAAAGGAGTAGGTCTTTTGATATTGGTTAACCTTAGGGCTACGGGATTGCCGACAGTTGAAATTTGTGTACTACAAAGTTGTCTGCCTTTGCCATCATACCCCACTGCAGAAATGTTTCCCTGCATCCATTCAATATTTTTAAAAGTGTATAGGAAACCGTTACTCTTCTCACCAAAACCCAGTGATTTACCATTTACTTTTAATTCTACTTTTTCTGCAGAAGAAATAATATATATATCTTTTTTTACACCGGCAGCATAATTCCAATGTCCAATAATGTGTATACGTGGATTTTCAGGGTTAACCCATCCATCCCACATAACCTGGTGCGCATAGAAATTTTGTTTCTTAATTCTTAATGCATCTACCTCTCCACTACGGCGAAAATTTTCTGCTCCGCGATGATGCGTATTTGTTTCAGAGAAAATAATATTAACACCACCTGAGCTTACACGTTTACCGGTACCCGGTCTCTCATTCCAGAATTCAAACCACCGTTTTACATTTTCTATGGCATGAGACTCCATATTCCTATTATATGAAGAAGCATTTTGCCCATTATGAAGCGGGCCCTCACCATCCTTATGATAGGGAGGTGAATAATCATCCCAATATTTCCTCAGGCCTTCATCTCTGGAATATTCTGTAGCCCAAAGGGGGATATCAGCACTCTTATTAGTATACAACATTTCGCCGCCATATTCGGCTACTTTACTATCCAGCATTTCCCTTGAGCCAATCGCCCTCCCACCATGAGGGTCGTATTGATCACGGATAACCTTCATCTCCTGCATATGTTTGTCGCTGATAGATTCATTTCCACATTCGTAAAAAATAATGCTTGGATTATTCTTATTATAAATGATTGCATCCTGCATTACAGCTTTACGTTGCTCCCATCTTACGCCATCCACATCTTTTTCGGCATCACCGGCAGGCATCGCCTGCATTAATCCCACGCGATCACAACTTTCTACATCCTGCTTCCATGGTGCAATGTGCATCCATCTTACCAGGTTACCATTGCTTTCAACCATCAGGTTATTACTGTAATCACTCAACCATGGGGGAACTGATAACCCGATCGCCGGCCATTCATTGGATGTGCGCTGCGCATACCCATGAATGAGAATAACACGATCGTTAAGATAGATCATTCCATCCTTGAAAGCTGTTTTCCTGAATCCTGTTTTGGTATGTACGATATCTATCGGCTTTCCGCCAACCTTTACAATAGTTTGCACGTTGTACAGGTACCCATATCCCCAACTCCAAAAATTCAAACCAGAAACTACTGAAGATGCTTTAAGCATTTTCTTTTCACCTGCAGGGATCGTAGTTTTTTCGCCGGTAAACCTTTTAACAGGTTTATTATTGAGATCGGTAATAATGACTTCATACTCTACCACCTGCGACTGACCCGTTTCATTTTTAGTTTCGGATGTTACGTTGATGGTTGCTGTCTTTGCTTTTATATTGAAATTATCGGCATAAATATAAACGCCAGTTGTTGCTAGTTGTGTAAATAAAGGAAGCGTTTGATAGAGGGTAGGTGTAACATGAAGAAAAACGTTTTTGTTGATGCCACCATAATTAGCATTGAAATTCTTGTCTTCCCATTGGTATTTTGTATTGGTCGCTTTTTCCTTGTACTCCCAATCATTATCGATCCGCGCAGCAACTACATTTTCAGCATCGCCAAATTTTACGAGATCTGTAACATCAAACCCAAAGGCGGTTACACCATTTTCATGAATACCTATTTGTGTGCCATTGAAATAAAATTCTCCTGCCTGCCTGATTCCTTCGAATTCTAAAAATACTTTTTGCCCTTTTTGACCTAGCGGTAGTTTAAAATGTTTGCGGTACCAGGCAATACCGGTTGAAAGTTCCCGGATATCTTTTTTGAATGCTTCATCTTCATTCCAGGCATATGGAAGTGTTACATGTTTCCATGCATCATCATTAAAATCCACTTTGGAAGCATCCTGGTTATCACCCACAAACACTTTCCAGCCAGGATTGAAATTATATTTAATCCGCTGAGCATTTAGTGAGCAAGTAACTAGTATCAATAATACAAAAACTAAAAATGTCCTTGGCATCCTTGCGACTTTGCGAGTAATAATCACGCAAAGGCGCGAAGGCGAAAAGGAAGAAAGACAATTATTTATCATTAGGCCAGGAATTTAAAGGGTTCATTTCATTTTGTAAACTTCGGTTCCGGCAAGTAAGAAGCAGCCTAAACCATAATCTTCAAAGTCAGGGGTATTGGTATAAGAAACAGGTTGACCATCTTTCGGCTCCTTCCCGGTTCCCTGTACAAAACCTAGCTTACCGTCGGGATGCACACAATCTTTAACCATGGCATTCCATGTTTTTGCTACAATAGGTGCATATATTTTTTTATCAAGCAACCCATTGTTGACACCCCACGCAAAGCCATAGGTGAACAAAGCCGTTCCGCTTAATTCTTTTCCACCGAAATTGGTTGAATCATGCAGGCTCACATTCCAAAAGGCATCGCTTCGCTGTATTGGTAATAATGCAGCACACATATCTTTATAATCCTGCAGGTATTCTGCATAATGGATATCAGTCTTAGGAAGCATTTGTAAAGTTCTAACCAACGCCGCTACAACCCAACCATTGCCACGGCTCCAATAACAATCTTCTCCATTCGGTTCTTTGTATGGGGGAACAAAATCCTTATCTCTCCACCATAATTTTTCATTCTGATTGTATAACCCGTTTCCCCCGTGATTGTATTTGGAAAAACTGTACAGGTCGTACATTTTTCTATAATAGCTGGTGTCGTTATACAAATTACCCAACCTAACAAATACGGGCATGGCCATTTGTAAAGCATCTATCCAATTCCAATCATCCTTTTTTTCAGTTGTAACCATATTATCAATGGAAGATTTTATAGCAGTGATACGTTCTGGTTGTTTATCTATGAGATATAAATCAATATAAGTTTGACCACAACATTGATCGTCGGCATTTCTGGTATTGTTGCCACTTCTTAATCCCCATTTGTGTTTGGTGCCCCAGTCAACAGCATAATTGTAGTAAGCCTTCTTTTTATCAAGTTGATATAAGGCCATCAGGCCTTCATAATACACCGCTCGTGTCCAGATATTACTCGGTCTTTCCCGATTAGTAATGATTGTTTTTCCCGGATCGGTCCATTTATTCATGAAATATGCGTTGGTCAAACGCAAGGGTTTTAAGATCTTTTTTTTAGAAGGTAGTTTCTGTGCATGAAGTTGAGCGGTGGTCACAGCAGTTACCAAAAACAATAGCAGTATGTTTCTACATTTCATATACAAGCAAAATTATAAACTTTGAAAACGGGCTCTATAATATGGGATAAAATTGGTTAAATCATCCTGTATTATCCTGTGTAGTGAATGCTTTCAAACAAGTCAGGAAATAGGAATTGACCTTTCTTTATTACAAATTATTCAGTACTATTTTGAAAAATCATATTGGATCCTGCCCTCAGGCATCATATTAAATGGTGCCATTTTTCCTGAATGAATGTTGAATAATCTCGAATTTGTGGTCTTTATTGCTTTAATCAAATCAGGATATGGCCTGTCTGTTACATCCACCACACCTATATTATAATTTTCGCCATCATTTCTGCCCGTTGCGGGTTGATCCCACCAGGTAAACCAATACGTTCCAACTACCGAAGGATGTGAATATGCATTTTCAGTAAAATACTGGTACGCTATCCCTCGTTGCTTTTGATCTGCTACCTGAGAAAGGCCCGGTGCCATTCCACGATCGGGAACGCCAAAATGATATTCGCCAATAAGAATAGGTTTATCATTTAGCTGTTGCAACTTGTTTAAATAATTTGCAGGAATAGAATAGGTATAAATATTAAAACTGTACACATCGAATACTTTGGCCATTTTGATGATCTCATCCGGAGGGGTGCCCCCAAAGCGAATGCCCAGGTTCAGATGATTGGGATCATGTTTTTTAATTGCACTATTGACGATCGATAAAAATTTTTCAAAAGTCTGATGAACGAATTGCTTCCTTCGAAGTGGATTATCCCCGGATGATAAAAAGGATTTCAGTGCATTCTTCATGGGTGTTTCAGGACCTTCTACTATCTTATCCACTAACAATGATTCACGTCCTGGCCAGGGCGGTTCATTGGCTACAAAATAACCCAGCAGCCATGGATCATCCTTTCGATCCGCGCATTGCAAACCTGCAATGGAATCAATTCTTCTTTGGTATGTTTCACCGTAAATATCTGCCAATCCCATCACTCCATCCTCAATACCCCAGCCACGCATAAAAACTACATATGGTTTTTTCTGCAGCTTCCATAAACTCTGGTCCGACCAGGTGCCTATGGTTGTTAGTCCCCATTCATCCATTCTTTTAATGGCCATGTTGGCCCATTGCTCCTGGTAAGTTGAGTCAAACCTGCGTGATACATTCCAGGAGCTGAACGAAGCCGTTTTTTTTGGTGAAAGAGGGCTTGAGGGTTGACGAAATTCATCAGGCGGTAATACTTTAAAAATATTTTCTCTTTCGAAGGTTCGGGTGTGGTTACCTGGTGACATTCCATTGATCCCTGTAGAAAGAAACAAGTGTCCTTCAGGATCTACAAACCACCAGCGCCCATCAATTTTCTCAACCCTAAAAAAACCAGTTGCTTTAGCCTGACTATTTACATAGCCACCATATTTTGAGTAATTAAAATTACCAGGTTTCATGTTTTTTTCTTCCAGCTTCCATGCTTTTTTCAAATCTTCAAGATTTTTTATTTTCCCAGCCCAATCTGCAAGTAGCCATTGTCCGAATTCATCCACCAGGGGTTGGGTCTCAATCAGTTTATCATCCGGGTCTTCAACAGATAAACTGATGGTATAGATTTGTATAACGGGATTGTTTATGGGAGTTTTAATACGAAGGCCTACTTCCTTCACAACATTTACGGGGCCAAACCCTCCCTGTTCCACATTGATAAAACCTAATCTTCTCGGTTGATTCCAGGTTGCAGCCATGTCGTGGCCTTTTGTAGGGGGAGCACGATAAAAGTCTATAGGAATTGCCAGTTTTGTTCTTGCGTTTTGAAAAGCATGGATTCGTTTTGATAGAGTGTCTTTATCCGTTACCAAAACCAATTCAATGCGTTGAGGGGTGGAGGATCTGAAATCCAGAATGATAAATTTATACTTCGACCAGTCTGAAGGTAAACTGAGGCTCAGTTTTTCAAGCGGCCACCAATAACTATCTGATTCTTTTGTAAACTCCATTCTGATCTGTGTAAACGCAGGCAATGAGAATAGAATAATAATACAGCAAACAAAAAACCTTAGTATTACTGCAAGGCGGGATCGCTTGATATTAGGCATAGTTAAATTATTTAATGGGTTGGATATATAAAGTAGCAGCGTTTCAGTAACTGCATTTAATAAAAATGTTCAGGGCATTTTTTTTAATCCCTCCCACCTTACTTTCCATTTACCGTTTTTAGGAATACCGGGATTGATCTCTTTAGCACCATCGTAACCCGCACACATCATAGCAACTGCTGCCAGCAAACCTCCATTACCAGGAAGATAAAGTCGTAACCGGTCATCCTGGTAATTGTGTCCGTTCACTAAGTATGTATTCGTTTGAATGTCCATTAATAATGCATCAATGGCTTTTTCAGGGAGACCAAGCCGGGTAGCGGTCATTGCGGTCATTGGAAAATCCCAGCCCCAGGTTTCTTTCCAGCTCCAGGTAGTCCATACAAGATTAAATGTGTTGAGCATTATTTTTTGATCCACCATTTTGCTGAGGGGCAACATTCCTAAAGCACCTAATACCGAAGGATGATCTGTTTTATATTCAGGGTTTGTATAAGAGTCCGGGGCACTTTCTGCGGCGAGGTACACAGTATTAAGAATCGGAAGCGGTGAAAGTTTTTTCAATACCGAATCCCATTTTTTATGCCGCGGCATTTTTAATCGTACTCTCCATTCCTGCGCCATAGTAAGTGCCCAGTGCCAGTATGCTAATTCATAGGTAGGATTGAAAGTATCTTCTGCTTTAAATCTTTCCTGTGCCGGGATCAATCCTTTCCCTAATATATACCTGTCTTTTTCTTTTTCGAAGTAAGGGTACGAAGCCATGAAATCTGCCGTAGCAAAAACCAGGTTCTTATATTTATTTAAAGTTTGCTGATCTTTTTTTTGCCGTTGAATCAACTCAGCGAAATAAATAATATGAGGTTGCTGCCATATTAAAAATGAACCGACGGAGGATGGGCTTTCCTCTCCCGCGTGATTGGTCATTTTCTGCCAGCGTACCCCTTCAAAACCCTGACGTCTAGCAATCTTCCTCGCATTGGCCGACACTTTTGTATACCAATCCAGGCTTTTTTCCAATAGATCCGTTCGTCCCCATAATGCAAAATGTACTCCATGCCACCAGTGCATTTCAAGATGAGGTTTACCGAACCAACTATTGAAGGTAAGGCCCGTTTCCTGTGGGGGATATGTGCCGGCACACTGAATTTTTGTAAGGTATTGCGATAAGATGATGCGTCGCTCCAATTCATTCCCCCTGGTGTCGGTGGTGCCACTGAAATCTATAGCGCCCCCTCGATTCCAAAATTGCTGCCATTGAATAATACTACTTAATTCAGTTTGATAGAAATCAGGAATAAGAGATGATTTTTTAGTGGAAGTAAACCGGCAACTGAATGCAAAAGTGGTTTGATCATCTATCGGAGCAATAATATATTCATGTTTTTGCTTTTGTGTAACAGTAGCATTACTCTTCCAATGTAAGCCAACATAATATTTGGTGGTATCCAATTGATGCAGAATTACCGCTTCATTTGAATTTTTGCTTTCAATTGAAGAAATATGCTTATCAACATTCGTCCAGTTTGATCCAACATCCATCCATTCACCGGTTGGATAAGGAAATCGCAAACTGATTTTCAACCTGCCTTCACGGATCAGATTTGATTTGATGCTTACCGCAACCAGGTCTTCATCCTGGTGACAGTACGTAGACACCTCTACGGGGATATTTTCTACAGTGAAATAACTTTTTATTTCTCCCGTCCAGGGATCCAGTTGCTGACGGATATTTTCAATATCCTCAACACCTGCCCTGGAGCCATCTTTTTTTATTAATTCGAATCCCAGGTTGCCTAATTGTAACCGGTGAGGATTTTGACGAAACCAATTTGCCGCATTTTTATTTCTTTGAGGCTCATTCCACTGAACCATATAAGTAATTGACCGGCCATTCAATTTATACTCTTTCAATGCTTCGGTTAATTGATAACCAGCCGTATCCACGAAGCTGTGCCATGCCCATTCAGATTGAGTTCCAAGTGGCACTCCTTTTTCGTATCGCTGTGGGAAAGTTTGTAAACCAGTGGCGTCAACTGTAAAAGCAAACTTTCCATTACCAACAGAAAGTGAAGAAAGCGGGTCAAATTTTGTAACCTTTACGGTATGTCTTTGTACCAGCGCCTTTCTATTTATTAATTGCGCTTTCACCAGAAAGCTGAAACATGCAAAAAAAATGACCAAACAAATCTTCAGTTTTGGGAGGGATCTTTCCATTTATTTCAAATATTTCTTCAATTTAAGAGATTTGATCTCTTTAAGTGCATTTATTACAATCTGCGCATTGACCTTTGCTCCTTCCAAATTTGTATGTGTATGATCATCAGGAAACATGAATTTTACTTTTTCAGCACCCATATTTTCATATTGTATGGCTACCAGGTTATTGAGATCAATAAAAAAAGCGCCTTCGGCTTTTGCTACTTCCTTCGCCCACTCGCTATAACTCTCTGATGATCTGATAACTTTTCCATCTTTCCAATCATTGCGGGGAATCGGTGAACATACAATCGCTTTTGCTTTTCTTTCTTTCGTATCCTTGATATACCTCCGCATATACCAGCCATAAGTATGAACAACTTCCTGCTTTTTGGTGATTGGGTTATAAATTTCTTTTAATTCCTCGCCGATTCCTTTTATCGTTCCGCGAGCCCTTGCTGTGTCATCGAGCGGGCCTCCATCGTTATGTCCGAATTGCATAATCACATAATCCGCTTTTTTAAGTTGGGCTAAAATTCTATCCCAACGCCCTTCCGTAATAAAAGTCCTGCTGCTTCTGCCACCAATAGCAAGATTCTGAATACTTATTTTAGCAGTGTCAAAATATTCAGCGAGAAAACTACCCCATCCCCACTGACCATTTTTACCTGAACCATCTCCATTGCGGACGGTAGAATCTCCAATAATGAAAAAGGTTGGCTTTTCTTTTTTAAAAATTATGAAAGAAGAAAGCAGAATTATTATTACAAGAAGTGCAATTGATGAATATTTATTTTTCATTGTACTCAAATATATTTCTTTAAGTGATTAATAATGTACTATGATCTTATAGATCCTACATCATACTAATTATACATTACTTAACTACATTTAGTATTAGCGCGTTTTCTCCCAGGCCCTGGGATGATGCCGTGACAGTTATTTTTCCTTTGGAATCTGATGACTTGATGATGGCAATGCATTCTCCCTGGTATGCTTGTCTCTGTTTTACTTTGTACAATTCATGACTCATGCGATTGCCATTGTCTACGGAGGCAATGATTCCCGGGCCGTTCGTATTAAAGTTAATGAGATGATCCGCATTAGGGCATTTGTTTCCATTGGCATCTACAACTGTTGCGGTAACAAAAACCACATCATTCCAATCATTATTTATTATCATTTTGTCTGCTGTTAATTTAATTTTTGCAGGGGGACCAGCAGTAATCAGTTGATGAGTGGCAACGATCGCACCTTTGTTTTTAGCAACAGCTTTAAGCGTGCCGGGTTTATAGGCGAAGTTCCATTCAAGAGGTGCATCATCAGCCGGGTGCTTTTTTTTACCTAGAGACTGATCATTCAAAAACAATTCAACTTCTTCACAGTTGCTGTAAATTTCTATACTCGCCTCGTCATATGTATCCGGATCACTCGGTGTCCAGTCGGACACAAGCTGTCCTGTACCGGCATTAGATATCTTTCTTGCAATGTAGACCATTGGTTTATCACTCCACCAGCTTCCCCTTTCATATGCCCGGGGTTTGGGTGCGCCGGTTTTATCAAGCAGGCCTGCCCCACTTCCAATAGAAGGCCAGTCTGCCTCTCCCAGGTAATCAATGCCTGTCCATAAAAAATGACCGGCAATAAAAGGGTTATCCCTCATCACTAACCAGGCATCTCTTGTATGGCCATTCTCTGTTCCTACTACTTTCAATTGTGGTTTGGCGTTATGTACAGCTACCAATTCATTGTCGCGATAATTTTGTCCTACAATATCCATGGTTTCAACAAAACCATTTGTATAAACCTTTGATTCACCGGGTCTGAACAAAGCCATTGTAACAGGCCTTGTACTATCTAGCCGGTGAATAAGATTTTGTTGATCACGATATTTTTTAAACCCGGTTGAATCATTCAGATTATCACGGATTTCATTTCCCACACTGTACATGATGATGCTTGGATGATTGCGGTCACGCATCACGATGTCTCTTGTATCTTTTTCCCACCAGTCGTTAAAGAATAAATTATATCCATGATCAGCATTGCTTTTTCTCGCGGTCCAGGTATCAAAGGTTTCATTCATTACTAAAAATCCCATACGATCACAAAGATCCATGAATTCAGTTGCCATAGGATTGTGCGCCGTGCGGATCGCATTAACGCCAAACAATTTCAATGTCTCCAGACGTTTCTCCCAGATACGTAATGGAACCGCAGCGCCCACCGCTCCACCATCATGGTGCAGGCATACCCCTTTTAATTTTAGATTCTTTCCATTCAGGTGAAATCCGGTGGCTGCATCAAAATGGAATTGCCTGATCCCAAAATTCGTTTCCTGATCATCAATTATTTTATTACCCGATAAAACTTTTGTGATAGCCCGGTATATTTTTGGTTGATCCACATCCCACAACACAGGATTGTTTAATACGATCCGTTGATCAATCTTTAATGATTTTCCTGCTTCAACTTTTTGATTTGATTTTGAGGAGCCCACCTGTTTACCGTTTGCATCCAGCAAAGAAGTTTCAAGAATTATTTGTTGTTGAGAAAGGGAGGCATTTATAAGATTGGTTTGAATTAAAACGGTGGCTTTGGTATTGGATACCTCAGGGGTGCTAACAAAAATCCCCCATTGTTCGATATGCAATGGATGAGTAACTATCAGCCTTGTATGCCTGTAGATTCCTGCCCCGCTGTACCACCGCGATGCAGGTTGCAGGGTGTTATCTGCCTTCACAGCAATGATATTTTTTCCTGGTTTCAGGTGCGGTGTTAATTCATACATGAAACTCACATAACCAAATGGACGTTTGCCTAAATGAAGACCATTGATCCATACATCACTGTTTGCCATTACACCGTCGAATTCAATAAATACTTTTTTGTTTTGATAAGATTCAGGTGCTTCAAATGATTTTCGGTACCAACCGATGCCATTTGGTAAATATCCGCCACCTCTTCCGGTTTTGTTATTTTTATCATATGCTCCCTCGATGCTCCAGTCATGCGGAACAGTAAGTTGGCGCCATGAAGCATCAGCGAAAGTCATTGCTTCTGCACCGCTTGTATCACCTTCATGGAAGCGCCAGTCTTTATCAAAATTTTGTACATTTCTTTGTGCTGAAAGATTGCTGATTGAGGATAATGAAATAAAACAAAGCAGTAGCATTGCTTTGAATGAAGAAGAGAAAATATTCATTTAAATGAATTTAGGTTAATCGTTTTTATTATTTTATTGATGATACAAACCTTTAAATCCCTACGGGATTGTTTTCTATGATGGTGTTTTTCCACCGACATTTAATCCCTACGGGATTGTTATAGCCTCATAGTTCTTACATCGTACATTCTTCTTGCATCCTACCAAGATTTAATCCCTAAGGGATTGGTTCTTATGTTGGGTTTTTTCTACCGACATTTAATCCCTACGGGATTGTTTCCTATGTTGGTGTTTTTCTACCGATATTTAATCCCAACGGGATTGTTATCCTCGTACATCTAACTTACCTCGTACATCGTACCTCGCCCATTCCACATCAACTTCTTACTTTTAACTTCGTACATCAAACTTATTCACCTGATTTTGATATTTGGTTTGGGTGGAGTTTTCATTCCTTCACCTATATGAAAACTTGTATGTGGCGGTTGATTATATGCTACATTCTGCCAGGCTATACTTAAACGATATTGGGGGTCGTGCATTAATGTGTACAATTTTTTATCTGTTGGAATGCTGGTGGAAAAGATCCTTAATTCTTTATTATCTGCTGTTCTCCAGATCACTTCTTCACGCCAGTCGCCCAACAGGTCGGCTGATAGAACAGGTGTTGATTTAGTACCATTGTTTCGAATACAATTATAATTACCTGCATCCAATAGTAACTCCGTGGTATCCTCGCCGTATTTCCATTTTGCAATGGTAGTTCCATTCAGTAATTCACCCAGAACATCACCATCCCAAAAAACTCCAAAATTGCAGGATGGAGGGGTCTTGGTTGTGATTTGATTGCCTTTATTATCAAACAAACCGAAAATGCCTGCACCAAATACCCAACATTCATAACCTGGGTACCGGGGATCAATATCTAACGCTAATCCACGACCGGGCCCTTCGCCATCATCGCCTGCTTTAATGGAAGGTTTTTTCCACAGCACTTCACCTGTTTTTGCATCACGGAAGTTTGCACCGGCATCAGAAAATCTTTCCTGTATATCAAATACTTCCAGCCCGGGCCTGGAAGGGTCAAGATCAGAAACATGCAAGGCATCTCCATGGCCGAGGCCTGTTGAGTACAATCCTTTTCCATTATCATCAATAGTCATCGCCCCAAAAACAATTTCATCTTTTCCATCACCATCAACATCGGCGACGGATAAATTGTGGTTGCCCTGTCCACGATACGCCTTGTTGCCGTCTGTGCCATCATCGCTATCGAAGGTCCATAGATGTTGGATTTTTCTATTGTGAAAGTTCCATGCAGCAACTACTGAACGGGTGTAATAACCTCTGGTCATAATCAGGCTCGGTGTTTTTCCATCGAGATATGCAACTGCACCCAGGAACCGATCCATACGGTTTCCATATCCATCGCCCCAGAGGTCTTTTAATTGATCAGTGGTAGGAGTGAGCGAAGAAGAGTAACGTGGCGGAATATAATCTGTAGTAGCCAATGCAGCGCCTGTTAAACCATTGAATATTGTTAAGAATTCCGAGCCACTAAGAATGTAACCATCCGTGTTTCGCCAGTCTTTCGAAGAATCACCAATTATTTTTCCTGTTGCATCGATGGTTCCATCGGCGGTTTTCATTGCAACCTCTGCTTTGCCATCACCATCGAGATCATATACCATGAATTGTGTGTAATGTGCACCCTCACGAATATTTTTCCCGAGATTGATTGACCAAAGTAAGGTTCCATCTAATTTATATGCCTGAAATATGGGAGGGTCGGTCATTCCTTTCTGGCTATTGTCTCTTCCCCTCCCTGTCATGTGAATGACAATTTCATATTCTCCATCACCATCCAGATCGCCTACTGAAGCATCGTTTGCTGAATACCCTGAAGGGGTTTGAAGAGGAACAGAAAAATAAGGGGCCGAGCCGGGCTTCAAAGTGAAGGCTTTACTGCCTTTATCTTCTTTGCCATTTGAAATTGACTTTACATTGTAGGTTATTGAAGATGTGGTATCTCTCAGGTCATCTATAAAGTTGGTGGTTTTGCTGATAGGTTGATTGTTCAGTTTAACAGATTTTCCTGTACCACGGGACCGGTAAATATTAAAGGCTGCATTTTGCGCTTCGGTGCCGAGCAACCGCCAGCTGACAAAAATTTTTCCACTGGTGCTTCTAACAGCTATTACACCACGATCGAGTTTTTCCATTACCCTTTGTGAGGAAGCGTAATTCGTTATTGTTAGAAATACAGAAATAAGCAGAAAATTTGTACATAGTTTCATGCGATTGAATTTTTGGCATATGATAAATGTTAGTTCCACCTCGTCCCACGTACTACACCATCAGGAATAAAGAAGCCCTGAGTATATTTCTAAAAAATTTCTGCGAACACATGGTCATTCAAATTTTTTACTCGTCTAATGCAAACAAGACCGGATTATAATTTTCTAATTAACTTTTGCATTTAGTCTGGCTTTTACAGACGGGAGTTTTACAGCAATATTTGGTTTCTGTGGTTTTTTCATGTCTTCCCCGATATAGAAAGAAGGATGTGGAGGTTGATTGTAACCTACGTTCTGCCATGCAATGGCCGTACGGTATTGAGCATCGTGCATAAGGGTGAACATTCGGTGGTCCGTTGGGATGGTGGTAGTAAAAATGCGCAGCTCTTTTTTGTCGTTGGTTCGAAAGATCACTTCTTCACGCCAGTCGCCAAACAGATCGGCACTCAATGTAGGGGTAGATTTTGTTCCATTGTTAGAAGAACAGCTATCTGCAGTGAAGATCCGCCCGACATTGTATTTATCAATATGATTTCCATCAAGCAATTCGCGGGTAAGATCAGCATCCCACCAGATGAGAAAATTTGTAGATGGTGGGCTAACACCGATTTTTTCTCCTTTTATATTATACAACCCTTCAGAACCCGACCACCAGATTTCAGAACCGGGGTTTGATGCATCAATATTTGCAGCAACACCCCTTCCGGCATCCTGATCCATATGTCCCTGCCATAATATTTCCCCGGTTTTAGCATCGTATACTGCGGCTCCAGGTCCTTTTGTATGTTCTTCGATTTCATGCACACCAAATACTTCCAGACCCGGCCTGGAGGGGTCATGATCGCTAACATGTAAGGCGTCACCATGACGCAAGCGAGTATTAAACAACCCCTTTCCATTATCATCAACTACCATGGAACCATATACTATTTCATCTTTGCCATCATTGTCAACATCTGCGATGCTTAGGCTATGATATCCCTGACCTGAATACGGATTCTCCCTGTTTTGTGAATCAAAAACCCAACGCGAGGTGAGTTTGCCATTTCTGTAATCCCAGGCTGCCAGTACACTTCTACCATAATAGCCCCGGCACATAATAACACTTGGTAAGGTACCATCGAGATAGGCAACTCCAGCCAGAAAACGATCAACCCGGTTTCCGTTATTATCATTGCCACCATTGCCTCCAACACCACCCCATCCATCAGTAGGATAACGGTTTGGAATATACTCAGAGGTGGCCAGCGCCTCACCGGTAACTCCGCTAAATACAGTAAAGTATTCAGGGCCACTCAATATTTTTCCGTTCGTATCCCGCCAGTCTTTAGAAGAATCACCAATCGCTTTTCCTCTCCCATCAATCGTACCATCTCCTGTTTTCATCGCCACTTCTGCCTTACCATCTCCATCAAGATCCATTACTATAAATTGGGTGTAGTGTGCACCTTCCCGAATGTTTTTTCCCAGGTTAATTTCCCACAGAAAAGTTCCATCTAATTTATAAGCCTGGAAGATAGGTGGGTCAGTTAAACCATTCGAAGGATTATCCCGACCTCTTCCTGTTTGATGTAAAACAATTTCATATTCACCATCGCCATCCAGATCCGCCGCAGATGCATCATTTGGCGTATATCCATTTGGATTTCTAAGAACAATGGAGAGATATTGCCGTACAGGAGCATTAGCAGGCAGCACAAAAGTTTTGCTTTGTTCCATTTCCTTTCCTTTGCTGATTGCTTTTACATAATAAGAAATGGGTTGACTATGATCCGATTTTGAATCTAAGTAATTTGTTCCTTTAGTGAGCACGGTTCTATTCAGTTTTAAAGCATTGCCTGTGCCGGTTCTCTTATAAATATTAAAAGAAAGATCCTGCGACTCCGTTCCCAGCAGCCGCCAACTGATAAATACCGAGTCTGCACTATAACGCACTGCCACCAAACCCCGGTCAAGAAATTCCATTTGACGTTGGGCTTGCGACATAATACAATGAATCAATATAAATATAATTAAGTACGGTTTCTTCACACAATAATCCATGATCTGCATGTCATCAATTTTATTAGATTATTTAAGAAAGGCAATTAGAGCATCGCTTCGTTCTACTGTCAGCCGGCAGCTTGTTTGATTCTTTTTCGAGTGATATAAAACATAAAGTGGTTCCAGGAATATTGAACAATACACTTTTAATTCTTTTCGAGTTTCATGTCATCAGAATTCAGCACATTCAAAGGTTTGCCATCTGCCCCTGTAATGGTTACCTTATTAAATACCCAATTTTTCCCAAAGGAGATATCGCCGGCAGTATTGCCTCTAACATTGACGTTATTAAAATGAAAACCTTGCAGCACCGACTCATTTAATCCTGCAGCATTCACAACTTTTCTTACTCCTGTTGCAGTAATGTTCGAAACATAAATGTTCCTGAATTTCGGTATTCCTTTTTCTGCCGGTTCTACCTTTTTTAGTAATAGCTTCCAATGTGAGGGTAGGGAATCATGGTTGTAGCCTTCAGGCAATTTTGAATAACTATATGCAGGATTCCAGTTCATTGTAAATTGAAACGCCGTACCCACACTGTCCATCTGAATATTCTGGAAATGGATGTCTTCAACAATACCTCCTCGAGTAGTAGCAGATTTTATATGGAATCCGTTGCCGGTTCCTTTTCCAACCAGGTCTGTTGCAAGTACATGCCTGATACCCCCGGAAGTTTCACTTCCAAGTGTAACAAGTCCACCTCCTTTTCGAGCAATGCATTTGCGGATGACAACATATTCTGTCGGACGGTTTACCCTTAGCCCATCCCAATCCCGGCCAGATTTTAAAACAAAGTCATCATCATTACAATCGATATCACAATTCTCGATCAGCACCCATGAAGAGGAATCCACATCCACGCCGTCAGTACTAGGACCTTTGCCATCTTCATTGTTGCGGACAATGAGACCATCAACCGTAAGATGATGTGAGTATAACAACTGCACCGTCCAAAAACCGGCATTTTTTACGGTGATATTTTTCAAGGTAACATCAGATGAATTTTGTACAAGTATTGTGCGAACCCGCTTGGCATCATAATCAACGATCCACCGAAGTCCTTTTGGTTCATACTCCCTGCGCATAGCCCAGTATTTATCCCAGCAAAATTTTCCCCTGGCATTTATAATGCCATTGCCACTTAATGCTGCATTGGTGGTATTAATAATATTAATAAGAGCCGCAGGCCACTTCATTTCTATGCCTGCAATCCTCGTATCTATATCCGGGTAGTCTGAAAAACTTTCGCTCCCTAATATCAAAACCTCTTTATCGATCTGCAGGTTAACATTTTTTTTCAAAAAGATAGATCCAGTAACATAAGTACCAGGTTTAAAACGAACCATACCCCCTCCTTTTGCGGCACAGGCATCAATGGCTTGCTGAATGGCTTTTGTATTCATGGTTTTGCCATCGTTTACTGCGCCATACTGATTGACGAAAAATATCTTTTTGGAAGAAGGGAATTTCTTGGCGCCTACTTTGGAAACCCATGGGGCGTTGTTGATATCGTCTTTTACAGAACTCTGGTTCTGTGCATAAAAAATATGGGGAATTAAAAAGAAAATACTGGCGATCGTAAATCTTTGAAGAGTTACTACTCTAATCATGGCGTGCAATCTTAAGATGGGAAAATACCGCTTATCAGTCTTGTGGCTATCCTGCGGCATCCTGTGGAATGCTTTATATATTTACCTCGAATAGACTTAGTGAAAAATTCATGTAATTCGGGGCAATTCTCCAAATCCTCATAAGGACTGTAATTTTTGAAACTCTGCCCGGGAGATTGTAAATACGGTACCGTGCCTCATTCCTTTTGGAAAAATAATCTTATCTGAGATGTCCGTCCATTTAATAAGATCGGTTGAAGAAACTGCCCCATACGTATGCAAGGTGTATTTATCAAAATAAACGATCCATTGATTCCCTAATTTTAATACCGTTGGACCTTCAGCCCAATAATTTCCAGTAATGGGAGAAGATGGCCTGCTATATTTTTTTGTAAGTTTTTTACTTGTAGCGACCCGCAAATTCTTTTGAGGTGGATTGCGGGTTTCATCTTTCAAAAACATAATGTACTGCTTTCCGCTTTTTTGAATGGTTGCATCAATAACATTGAATCCCTGGTCATATAACAATTTGGTTTTACTAAATGTATTAAAGTCTTTCGTCAGAGTATAATACATGCGATGGTTGTATTTTTCATCGCCGGATTTTTCTGATGAAGGAAATCTTCCCGGAATAGTGGTGGCCCAATAAATCATGTATTCTTTTGTGCGGGTATCGTAAACAATTTCAGGTGCCCAGCAATTCCTTGCAGAATCTTCATGGTTCATAACGGGAACATATTTTTGTTCACTCCAGTGAATCAAATCTTCGGAGGATGCATATCCTATTCCCTGTTCATTCCAACTCACTGTCCAAACCATATGAAATTTTCCATCTGCTCCCCGGATTATGCAGGGATCCCGCATCAATTTATCTTTACCGGCTGTTGGGATTAAAAAGGAACTATCATTTTTTAAGCTTTTCCAACTATAGCCATCATCACTATACGCCAGATGCAAACCATCCTGCCCGTTGTTCTTGAAGTAAGAAAACATATACACCGTATCTGCCGATTGAGCATAAGTGAGCATTGTACTCAATATTAGAAAAAGCGATAGCAATGATTTCTTTAAGACATTTTTCATTTTGTAAATTTTGTCGGGGTTTTGATTATCTGATTTAATTTATAATTATTTTATGCAGGTACTGGTCCGTCAGACGCGGGCGTCTGACCGTGGATCATAGCCCTCTGACGTCGTCGTCTGACCGCACTGTTACTTTAGCACCGGCTTCCATTCTAAAATATTTACCATCTGAGGTGGTATCTCTTCTATCTTTTCTCCATCACCCTGACCACTTCGCTGAACAAAGAGGTGAAGTTCCTTTTTATTTTTCCATAATTCTGTATCAAATGATGGTTCCCATTGCCCAACAGAATGATTAGCCAGATCAATCGTGTTCCATGATGGTGCATTAATATCATTGCAAAACAGTACGGAAACTTTATCATTTCTTTCCCTATCACGAAAAACAATTAAAACCTTATCATCATCTACCAAAACCTGTGGCCTGGAAATTGGAATCTTTTTGGTTCCGGCTCCAGATAAAGAAAATTCCATTTTGCGATTCGAAACCTGTAAAGCATTCCATTTATTTCCATAAAAATATACCAGGTGATATTGTGGCACTTTCGTACCCGCAGGTCGCCAATAGGTAGCAATAAAAGGCCGGCCCTTTTCATCAGCCGTCATACTGGTAGAATTAATCAACTCATTTTCCTGTGGTATAACATGAATATATTCTGCATTCACTGCATTTATTGGTAAGGTGTATACTTTTCCGTCAGAGCGTTTCCAGGTGTTTCCGCCATCATTTGATTTTGCGTAGCACATATCATGGTTCGAAGCAACATCCGGACTTTCCCGCCATACCCAACTGATATGGAAGGTGCCCTTGATATCTACAAAGGCTTGCCAGTATGCATTTCGTTTTCCCTCCCCATCTAATAAATTGTTATTAATGCGATCCCATTTTTTTAAGCGGCAATCATAACGGTTGAGTACCAGGTTACCATTACCCGAGCCACCGTCGCGATATAAGAATAGAATGTCACCGTTTGGCAATCTGTAAAACTCAGGGTATGTAACTTTCATTTCATTCATACCCGTCATTATTTGCGCTTCCATCAATTCCAATGAACCTGGCCTAATCGTTCTTGTATAATGTAAAGGATGGCCATGATGGTCCCAGGAGATATGGAGATACCCTTCTCCATCAGTCATAATACTAATTGAATTGTGGGCATCACGGATATTGCCGGTAAGTGTAGTTTGTTTGATTTCCCAATCATTGTTAAGGTAACGTTTGGCCAGTACAACATGTCCTGATGAATCATAATAGGCAGCATACTGGATATCTTTGTAAGACACTACTGAATTCTTTCTGAATATTACTGTGTTAACAGTATTTCCCGCCCAGCCTTCACCGATGGGAATAAGCGTTTGCGCCTCAACCTCATGATGAATAAAAATAACGATGAGCAGGATTCCGAATCGGTTCACTTCTTTTAGATTAATGATAAATTATTCTTACAGACCCCTGGAGTGGCTACTCGATGTTTGGATTACTTCACAACAAAATGATATTTCCCTGAACCCACCTGGAGCATTGCTTTTCCATCTTTGAAGCCCAGGGATTTTACCTCCCGACTTGCTGTTAATGGTTTTCCCATTTCGGTTATTACTGATGAAGCGGTTGCCGGAAGGTAAATCACTGCCGTTGTATTCGGTGGAATGGTAACCGCGATACTGAACTCTGTACCATTCTTTTTCCAATCCGATGAAATGATTCCAAATGGAGATTCAAAAGATGCTTTAGCAGCAGTGATACCCTCGACGGGCTGTGGTTTTATTTCGATCTGTTTATAGGCTGTTGAGTTTTCTGATTGCCTGATACCAGCCAGCCCATTATAAAACCATTCCATAATATGTCCAAGCATCAGGTGGTTGTTTGAAACTTCTTCCAAAGCGGCCCAGGATTCCGTAAGAGCGGTAGCGCCTTTCTTTAATTGAAACCCATATCCTGGAACATCATTACGCGCATTCATTTCATATAATACTTGTGATCCCCCGCCGTCGCTTAGGGCCTGTACAACAAAATGAAATCCTACATCCCCGGCCGTTAGTGCCTTGCCAGATGTATCAATCGATCTGAGAAGTGTTGCAAAAACGTCCTTCCGATTTTTTTCATCTACAAGGCCTACACATAAAGGCATGGAAATAGCTGTCTGGCTTCCTGTTGAGTATACTTTTGTTTGGGGATTGAAAAACTTTTTATTGAAGGCAGTTTTGACAGAATCGCCTAATATATTTAATTGATCCGCTTCTGTACGATTGTTTAATATCACAGCCATCCTGCTCAGTAGTGCAATATCATAATAATATATTGCTGTTGCTGTTAATGGAAGCGGTGTTAATTGAGCAACTCCGGGGAATTTGGGGCCGAGATCGTACCAGTCGCCCAAACCATGAGAAAGAATATGATCATTTGCTTTCGTTCCAAGGTACTGCACATACTTTTTCATCATAGGCCAGGCCTGCCGCATCACTGTTGTATCACCATACCATTTATAAATAAGCCATGGAAGAATTACTCCGGCGCTGCCCCATTCCGGAGAATCCCGAAAGCCGCAACAAAATTGTACATATTCAGGTGTGATATCAGGAACAAGACCAGCAGCTGTTTGATCGCCTGACATATCAGTAACGAGTTTTTTATACAAGCCATAGATATCATAATTGTAATGAATGGATTCACCCATCAGGTAGGTTTGTTCAAGCCATCCCAATTTTTCCCGATGCGGACAATCAGTTACAACACTTTGCAGATTACTGCGCACCGCCCAATCGATCAGGTTATACGTTTTGTTGAAGTGGTCCGAAGAATTTGAAAAATTTCCAATGCGTGGCGAACTGTTATGAGTGTGCAGCAATTGCATATCAACAATCGCGGGTAGCACTTTATTCGAGGCCGTATCGGGAATGGCATCAATCACCTCTACATACCGAAATCCATAATAAGTAAACCGCGGCTCCCATTCTTCCATGTTATCTCCTTTTAAAGTATAGGAGAAATAGTATGGGCCCCCGCTTGCACGCTGATTTGCTTTTTTGTTTTTATCAATGAGTTCACCCGGGTATAGCCTTAACGTTTGTCCTTTTTTACCTTTTACTTTTAACCTGATGATACCGGATGCATTCTGTCCGAAATCATAGAGATAACTGGTATCGGATAATTTTATAATGGACTCAACCGGAATTGATTTCATAATTTTTACAGGATGATCACTTTCCGCCACTAATTTATTCGTTGGTGGTTTAACAACACTTGCCTTTTTCCATGGTGCATCATTAAAAGAGGGCATGCTCCAATCTTTTTGTTCAAGATTTGAATCATAATCTTCACCTCCGAAGATGCTGGAGTAAGTAACCGGACCCGGATGGACTTTCCATGAGTCGTCGCTGATTACTTCAGCAGTTGTTCCATCGGTATATTCTACCAGTAGCTTAACGATCGTTGTAGGGTTTCCGAATGCAGTGATTAGTTTACGATATCGGTCATTCGGAATATTATAAAAACCGTTTCCTAACATGATTCCTATAGCATTGTCCCCTTTCATTATTTGCCGGGTTACATCGAAGGTGTTGTACAACGAATATTTATTATAATTTGTCCAGCCGGGAGCAATAAACCGATCGCCGATTTTTGTGCCATTAATATATAGTTCGTAGTGACCCAAACCTGATATAAAAGCAGTGGCTCTGCTTACCGTTTTACCTAGCGAAAATTTTTTCCGTATCAAAGGCAGTATATGTTTGCCGGTTATAAGATTTTTGTATTGAGGTTTATCTGCCGGTGATTCAATGCCAGGAACAATTCGTTTAGATTCATCTAATTCGTCATAGCCGATCCATTTAGCATTACTCCAGTTTTCGGGATGTAACAATCCCATTTGCCATCGGGAGGTTTCACTCCATGAAGAAGGCTTTCCTGAAACATCCCAAACCATAATTTTCCAGTAATAATATTTTGCAGGTTTTAATGCGATGCCATTATAGTTTATCCATAAGGACTGATCTGTATTCAACCTTTTACTGTCCCATATATTGCCCGTGTTGGTATTGAGTTTTTTTGGATCATCAGATACCAGTATTCGATAAGCAGATTGATGTACATTTCTTAAATCCGATTGTAAGCGCCAACTGAGCCTTGGTTGTAGGGTTTCAATGCCCTGGGGGTTTATCATATTTTCACAACTCAATTTTACCACAGTAACATTTGAAACGGACTGGCCTTGTAAAATCATTGCCAGTAAAAGGAATAACAGAATGTCAAGCCATCGCAGTACAGTCATCATCTATTTGATTAAATTAAGTTGAAGATATTGAATTATACTTTCATTTTTTTTATCGCTTCGCGAAATTGTTTGTGTGCTTTTGAGTACTTTATATTCTTTGAGCTTTTGGCTGTTACAAAAGGAGGTATAGTAAGAAAGCATGCATTTCTAACTACAGAATACCCGATATTTCCTGCCTCTTATGGATATTGTAATCAATCTTCAAGGTATATTAATATGCGTTAAAGCTTTTTCGATGATTTTGTTACAAGATTTACAAGCACCATAAATTTGATTAACTTAAACATAAATTTATTATTAAAAACATTCATTAATATGCTTGCTATGAAAAAGTGTAACATCTTATTATTCGTTGTGCTAACTATTAGCTTACCCCTATTTCTGTTTTCACAAAAAACACTAACCGATCAGGAAATCCTGAAAATGTTTAAGGGTTTGCGGGTGGCAGACGTTTCAGATGGAATGGATATTGCCGGGCTAAAGGATGTTGGATTAATGGACCAACGCATCCAGGCATTATGGAAGGATATAGATAGCTTCAAACATTTCTTTTGTGGAATTGCTGTTACCGCAAGGTATGTACCTACTAATAGGAAGGTTTCTAATACCATGACTACAGAGGAATATTCGAAATGGGAGGGAAGCTGGTACAACCGTATTTCACCTCAAACTTATGAGGATTCTCTAAAGCCCGGCAAGGTTGTGGTTCTAGACAACCAGGGCGATGGTGATGTAGGATCTGTTGGCTCTGCTAACTCTCTTGCATGGGTGCAGAAGGGTGCCATTGGAATAGTGAGCGAAGGGGGTATTCGTGATACGGATGAAATTATCAAACAGGAGATACCCGTATACCAGGATCCATTACAAAGAGGTCGTGGAATCAGGCCTGGCCGAAATGAATTGGAATCAGTGAACAAACCTGTAGTGGTTGGCGGAGTGTTGGTTAGACCGGGAGATATTATTGTGGCTGACGGAGACGGAGTTATTGTAGTACCGCGTGAAGTAGCGGAACCGGTAGCAACTGCGGCCAGAAAAGTACTCGAAGGGGATAAAGCTGCACGCCTGAATTTATATAAAGCAACAGGTCGTAAGCTAGATTCAACCGTACTGCCGAGTAAACAATAATAAAACATGATTTGAATAGGGGAAGAAATTCTTTAAAGCAATGTTATATAATAAACCGACATATATAATTCCATATTACAAAAACAATAATAAAAACCCTATTAAATTAATTTTAGCTGAATTAACACTTTAGCTGAATTGAAATTATTTCCTTCTTAATATTGTTGCACTCATTAAACCGATGACGACATCATTAGCCAACGTTTTTACCGTCATGGATTGTAGTTCTTTTGTTCCATCAAGAGGCAGATCCAATACAGTTGCCGCTCCTCCTTCTATTGCCCGGTTACTGAATCCTCTTATGGATGTATAATTCTTAAATTCCGCATGCACTATACCGGTTTTAAGATGTAACCTTAATGGCTTAGGCCTGTTAAACGAAAAGGCGTATCCATCTTCAACATAATCCTGTTCAATAGGCCACCATGTTTCAGGATTGGTTAGAGGTATTATATCACTGGATCCATCTTTATAGTTTACAATTACTTCTCCGTTCACAAAACGACTTTGCATAGGATTGGTAGTTCCCGCCATGAGTAGATAAAGATGTAATGCATTTCCGGTAAGTGGGATAGTGATTGAATCAGGATGATGATCCCATAAAGAAGTGAATGAAATATTATTGTTTGATCCAGGGCCCGGGGTTGCAAAAGGTATTCCCTGATCCAATAAAATTTCATTGTTGAGGCCCGCTTTTTGTCGCAGTCCGCTATCACTAATGGCTGCAGTTGCCAATGGATAACACCAGTTTCCAATCCCATGGGTTGGTAATTGAAGCGTAGGGGATTGAGGTCGGGGAGAGATATAATTATTGGAAAAAATATTTGTAACCTTATCACTTAAAAAAGCCGACAAGTTTATCTTTTCATAAACATTACTTTCCTGCTTCTCCATATTCCATTGTTGGAGAAGGGCTGATATTTTATACGAGTCTGTTTCAATTTCCACCAGATTGTTTCCTGCAATTAATGATCGTTTTGGAATGTTAATATCAATATGGCCTCCTTTCTTAAAGGAAGAGGTTTGAATAAATTGATTCGGTCCACGGTTCACCGTTATTTTGGATTCACCAATGAAAGAGGAATTGCTGATACGAAATCCCAGAACATTATTTTCTTTATTTTCAAGACTGATAATTTCTAATTCATTTTTTACTTCAAAGCAGATCGGTTGCCACCATGTGAACCTGCCCTGTTTTACTTTTGCAAACACAGTTTTGTTTCCAGGAGCCAAAGTTCTGTTTGCTTTAATTGATTTTTTATTATCGGTTAATGATCCCTGCGGGTCATAGACTTCAAGTAATGTCGCTCCCCCCAAATCAATCATGAATGAATCGCCAGGTGCAAAAACAATGGGTGCTTTTACCTGGGATATGACATTTCCACTCCACTCAATGTCTATGATATATTTTTTTGAAAGGCCACCGGGTATTTCAATCATTGGGTGGCCCATGGCGGTATCAATCATTTTCCAGGTAACATTTTTCTCATTCACTTTAACGCTACGAATGGCATCGCGCAAGGCCCTTACCTGCAGATACAATTTTAGTGGTTTGGAAAAGGATGTATTAATTGTATAACGATCAGTGGTACCTGTTTTTTTATAATTATAAGAAACATCTGGAACCTGAAGTGTAGCATGATTCCAGTCCAGGGGATAACCCGGTTTAATGACAAGCTTATTATTCAATGCATCGGGGAGGATACCGAATAATCCTTCTACCAATGTGCGCCCTGCCATTCCAATCGGATCTGCAAAATCACGATACAGTTCTCCGCGGATGGCATCATAAAAAGGCAGTTGCTCAAATCCACCGGGGCTGCTGCTGAGATACATACTTTCAATAATAGAGGTTTTCCATAATTTAAAAGCATCGGCAGCTCTGCCTCCTTGCCAGTACGCGAGTGCGGTATGGAGGCACTCGGCTAATGCAACATTGTTAATAGACCACGTGTATGGATGCCAGTTGGTCGTAGATAAAACATAACCTGTATCCGGCAACCCGATAGCTCTTACTGGAATATGTGGAATTTCCTTATCAATATATCTAAGCGACTGGTATGCCTGGAATATATCCGGAACCTTTGAATCAATAGCGTGATAGATGGTCCAGATACCAGCTGATGGGTGCACCCTTTTTAATCCTAGAAGATCTTTATATTCTGCATACCATCCTTTTTCTGGCAACCACAGTTTGGTTTGAATGGCATGAAGTATTTTATCCGCTTCTTTTTGAAATACACTTCCATCTTCACCGATTTTAGTTGCCAATTCAGCCGCCAATTTATTGGCGCGGTAATTATATGCCGAGGAATGGGTGACACCACCGCCGCTGTATTGCAAGGCATCACTTGCCCAGATGCAGCAATAGGCATCGTATAAACCGTCACCATCAACATCAAAATTTCTTTTTTCCCAGTCAAAATGTTTCTGAAGGACGGGCCATATTTGTTTTGCAAAAACAATATCACCTGTCCAATTAAAATGACTTAGTAACTGATCAATGAACACCAGGTTCATATCATAATGATGCGGTCGGATATCGCCGCTAGGATTGCGGCAGATGTATCCGCTACTGAACATGGAAGTACCCATTTTTTCAAGTTGGCGGGCAAAATGAAGAGCAGTATCCGGTACTACCGGCCCTGACGCCGGAGAAGTAACCTGTGATTTTATATAGCTGCTAAAATGGGTTTGCGCTCTGTCGTGCCATCCCAGAGGATCTGCAACATAAGCACCACGCCATGCCGGTAATCGCATACGCCAGGCAATCGCACCATGCATGTACGAAGGTGTTTCCCATATCGCATCAGCCGCGATGCTTAAGGCGCCTCCTAAGGTATTCAGGTATTTGTCCGGGGTGATGATTTTTACACGGTCGGCCATTTTCTTTCTTGCCGATTCAGCCTTTTTAAAAACTTCGGCTAATGTATTATACGGAGGTAATGAAGCCATGGGAGTATTCTGAATCAAAAAATAGCCTGTCTGATTTGATACAAAAATTTTTCCCGTTAGTAATGGTGTAGTGGAAGATTTGGACTGATACAATAAATACGGTGATTGCTGACTCCCTGCGTCGCCAACATGTAACGCAGCAGATACCGGAAATACACCGGATAGTTGTTTTAATTTTTGCGCCGCTCCACCAGTTTTAATTCCCTGGGAAGGCAGGTGCTGTATTTCATAAAGCTCCATTTCACTGAGCACTTTTCCAGTTCCATAATGAAGTGAAAATCGATTGTCTTTGATTTGAAATGTATTGTCTGTACAATAGTCGGGACGCAGGTAGAATACCGATTCAGGATCCGCACCAATATCACCATCCCGGGTAAATCTTTTCCCTGACGCCCCACCATAAGCGCAGATCAATTCAATCTTTTTATCAGCATTGGAAACACTATACTGAATGATCATTCCTTCCTCGTTAGCCAGTGCTAGTACAGAAAGATGTAATACACCTTTTCCAAGAAGTGGATCTTGTATTTGATATAACATGGAACCCGGACGGTAAATAGTTTTTATGCTTTTAGCATCGATCAGCCATTTGCTGCTATCGCCTGCTACTAATCCGAATTTTAAATTGCCCCCCATACCCGGCATATAAAAAGCAAATTCGGGAAGATCTCCTGTTTCAATACGAAAGCCGGTATTGGTACCGTACAAAGCCCGGTTGAAACGCAAAGCACCATTTACTTTTACAAAATCAGTACCCTCAGGCTGGTAATGAATTTTTCGTTCCTTACCGTGCCACCATCCGGGATCACTTGTTTGCGAATGGGAGATATTTGAAAGGTGAAGGCTGAGAAATAAGAATAGCGTGGGAGGGATTTTTTTTATTACGACAATCCCCGCACATCTCAAATGTAGAAGGGAATAAAGGCTTTTACTATAATTAGATTTCAATGTGTTGCCATTTTTATGATAGTATCATTTAGCTTCCAATATTATTACACTTTTAGATGGAAGATGTACCACCAGTTTATTTCCGACTTTTTTTGCTCCCGTAAATGTCGAGATTTTAATTGTATTTGGTTTGTCGAAAGTGTTGATATCTGTGAGGTTTGCCGAAGTCAGGATTTGGCCTGTTACAGTTTTCCAACTTACACCATTCATTACAATGGTGATCGGTATTGTTTTATTCGGATCCACATTTACAAGAGATATATGTATGCTGCCTGTTGAATCCTGCGATGCTGAAACATTTACAGCAGGAAGTTTTACATTGCCGTTGCTATAATCCGGAGTACTTATTTTCAGTGGAAGATATTTTGCATCCTGGTGAACCTTGTACATATCGAAAATATGGTAAGTAGGAGTTAGCAACATTTTCCGTCCTTCAGTGAGGATTATGGCCTGCAATACATTTACTGTTTGTGCAAGGTTCGCCATTCTTACCCTGTCACTATGATTATTAAAAATATTCAGGGTTGTACCCGCAACAAGTGCATCGCGTAAGCTGTTTTGCTGGTAAAGGAAACCAGGGTTTGTTCCGGGTTCCACATCAGTCCATATGCCCCATTCATCTACTACCAATCCAACTTTTTTAGCGCTATCATACTTATCCATAATAGCCGCATGTTTTGTTACCAGTTCATCCATGAACAGGCAGTTTTTCATGGTTTCAAAATATTCTTTTTCATTAAACTGGGTAGCGGATCCTTTTTTCGACCAATTACCTGTTGGTAAGGTATAATGATGAAGTGAAAGGCCCCACATCTGGTTGATAGGGATATTTTTCATACATACTTCTGTCCAGTTATAATCCCTGGAATTTGCCCCGCCAGCAACTTTTCTTAACGGTGTTCCCGGGTAATTCCTGGCGTAGGTAGCATAACGCTTATATTCACCTGCATAATATTCTGCGGTCATATTGCCCCCGCAGCCCCAGTTTTCATTACCAATTCCCCAATAGGTGACCCGCCATGGTGATTGATGGCCATTTTCATTTCGTAATGTTGCCATTGGGCTTACTCCATCGAAATTCACATACTCAACCCATTTGGCCATTTCTTCAACTGTGCCACTACCAACATTTCCCGCGATATAAGGTTCACATTTTAAGAGACTGCAGAGCTCTAGAAATTCATGTGTCCCAAAACTATTGTCTTCCGTTACTCCACCCCAATGCGTGTTAATCATCTTAGGACGTTCTTTTGGTTTTCCTATCCCATCTCTCCAATGGTATTCATCCGCAAAACAACCTCCGGGCCATCGAAAATTGGGGACATTGATTTTTTTCAATGCTTCCACAACATCTAAACGGATGCGTCCCTGGCGTGGGACCTGCATGGTATCAGCCACCCAGAAGCCATCATAAATGCACCTTCCCAGGTGCTCTGAAAAATGGCCATAGATATGCCGGCTGATAATGTGTTTGGATGCATTGGCATTTATCGTTATTTCAGCAGGTTGCTGTGAAAAAGTTTGTATAAAAAACAAAATGATAAATGAACTGCATAAAGCAGCCTTAATTATCTTAAATGAACGGAAACGCGGTACCATATTTTTAATTTGTTGACGGGGTCAATATACCTAATAAAGTCATTTAATTCCTTATCAGTATTATTGAGCGCAGGCCATACCTCTCTAAAAGAGAATGGAAGAACGTAAAGTCTACAGGCATGATTATTCACAGATTTCTTTATTGCCAATTGTTATTTAGTAATATAATTGACTGGTGTTATCGTAACAGGTCCTGTAAGTCCTGAAGGCAAAGCTTTCCATGCGGACGCATCAAACATTCCATTCTTTGAATTCTCGCGTCTTCTTGCCGGCATATTGGTGTTGTAAAATTTCTTCCAGTTTAAATTATTTCGATCCATATAAGCAATCCTGTTAGCCATGAGATTGGCCACTACAATTTCCAGAGTGTTTGACTGTTTAAAATTTTCAGTTGATATAACAACCTGGAATTTCGGCCCGATCAGCGTTGCCATCTTCTTTCCATTCAAAAAGACCTCAGCCGTTTCATTTACTTTTCCTAAATCAAGTAGCCACGCAAAGGATTTTCCCGCGGGCTTGTCGAAACGGATAGAATATTTTGCGGTACCCGAAAAATTCTTCACTCCTTCTCCATCAAAATCGGTCCATGATCCTAATTTCCCGGTGGTAACTTTTCCCGGTATTGCAGGACCACCATCTAAAAATTCAATAGTCCAATCACCCTGGATTGGCTGGGAGCCTGCGACAGGGTCAATATATGGAAAAAGAGTACCCGTCTTTTTTGCATTAAAGGTTTGAACCATCACCGATCCGAATGGTTGCAGTTGAAGGAAAACCTCAATAGTTCCTTTGCTGGTGTTTCTCCATTTAGCAAAACCTTTTGTTCCAACCATTGCATCAAATAACCCAACCGCAAGGGCTTTAGTATTAAGTGCAACCCATTCATTAATTTCTTTGTCCCCCCGGTTATTGATGAAGTAAGTATGTCCATCTCCATTTTTTCTACGAACAAATTGCAGACCTTTAGCTACCATGGGTTCTTTTCTAATCCCTGCTGCCCTAAGTAAAAGTTCTAAACTATCACTTACAAAAAAAGATCCCTTTCCAATAACGGCTCTTTTCACTCCTGATGATTCACTAAATTTCAATTGAGTGATCAACTGCTGGAATGTAGCTCTACGTTCCGCGAGCTTATCATACCCAGGAACATCTTGCGGCAAATTTTTAAATACTAAGATATTTGCTCCGGCCTTTGCAAGTTCTATGAGCTTTTGAAATGATTTTTCAGAGATAAATTTATTTGCAGGCAATAAAATGGTTTGATAATGATTTCCCCCGGTTCTTACATTTTTACCAACAGCAGTAATGTTTTGCAGTTGCCTATCGGAAAAGAAATCAAAACTATGCCCATTAGCCAGCATCCATTCTGAAAGTTTCTGGAAGTCTGTTCCATTGAATTCATGTTCCATGTTATCGAAGTGCTGCAATAAATTGTTCCCTGGCTCCTGGTATCGGTCAACGAGAGGATAGAACATCAATACATCATTATCGGGCCTGCCTTTTTGTAAGAATGATTGCGTGCGGGCAACATAACTATTCAAAGCATGGAAATCTTTCCATTGGGGATTTGTTTGCTGAAAATGTACAGCCGCATAAAATAACCATCCAGGAAATTCTTCGGATTTAGGTGAATAGTTTACTCCGTGATAAAATATATGATTAACACCACCCAGGAAAAACAAGTCAAGAGACTTCTTTACATCTCCCCAGGAAGAAAGAAAATGTTCATTCAGCCAGGTCGCGGATTCGGAAGAGATCAGATTCTTTCCCATTACATTGCCGGCGGAAGTAGCGAACTTAAAACGAGGTATATCATTTCCTTCAGTCTCCGGTATGTCAATGGCACCATAAAGGTCGAGAAGGTTTGCAGGAGAACCATGTGATTGGTTGCGAATGATAGCCCCTTTGGTATCGCCCCAGGTTTTCCATTGTTTAGTAAAATATTCAAGTATCAGTTCATCAATGGTTGATCGGTAATCATAGATAATTCTGCTATTGGTTTCATCATCTGCTTTTTTAAACAAGGCGGGCAAATGATTTTTTAAATCATAGCCTCGCCTTTTTTTAAATTCTTCAAACAAGGCCGGTGTCCAATTCGATTGACCGCGAGCATCATCTACTTCATAAGAGTCGTTGAACAAAGCTCTTATAAAGGACACATCATATCCTTTAAACGCATCATCAAATTTTTTAAAATAATTTTTTAAAGCTTCAGCGCTAAAGTGATCTATCGCATACCCTTCCCCGCCAGGAGCTGCACGCTCTACCATTTTTCCATGAAGTCCTTCAAACAAAGCGTATAAAGTCCATTTTCCGGCAGGCGCTTTCCAATTCAATTTTCCCGTTTTATCTACTTTGCTGGTCAGGTCCATGGGCGTTCCTTTATCTGAATACGCCATTAAAAGTTCTAACGGCAGGTCACCCGGAAATTTTACCTGGTCAAGAGCTAGCGACTGGAGGTCTTTATTTTTAGGAATATCGCGATCGATCTCTTCAATTTTAGGCTGTTTGTTATTAGCAACCCGTATCCATGTTTCCTGTTTATAAATAACAGTATCTTTTAGTTCTTCACCTTCATTAAGGGTATATGTTTTAAAAATGATGGTTTTACTAGCATCTTTTTCTGAAGTAGTAGGTCCGCCAAAGGGCCAACCGGTTCCATTGGCAAGGTCGATACCTAATCCCAACCGCCTGGCTTCTTTGATCGTGTGATCAAGCATTTGCATCCACTGCGGAGATAAAAAACTGATGAATTCCTTCTCATAATTATAAACACCATAGATAGGCGTTATTTCCAAGCCTCCCAAACCCGCAGCCTGGTAATCCTTCATGTTATCAGTCAGATCTTTTTTATTGACAGCACTTCCCTGCCACCACCATCGGGCCCAGGGTTTGTTTTCCTGTGTGATTGTTGGCCATGAAAGCTGTGCGAAGGAAAAACAATAAGTTCCGGTGAGAATTATTGCTAAGAAGAATCTTTTCATAATCAATAACGATTTTTAGAACTGGAAACACGATCGCAGTAAGAAGTGCAAACTTAGCACAAGCCTTTTAAGTGTCAGGTGCAACACTTGTAGAGCAGCTTTGCGACAGTCCCGCCGTCGCAGTTTCAATCATACAACAATCTGTTAGTGCCCCAAAGTAATTGTTGAATAGGTTTTAGCCGTCCTGTTGTGTCCTGAAAATAAAATAAAGTTTAATTTTCTATGAATGTGAACCGACCAATGAGTTTCATCAGCATTATTACTCTTTATCGTTGTAATTCGAAGTTCTCCATCAGCCCTTTTTGGTCTAACAAGTGTATTGAAGAGGAAGGCCCTAAATCATTTTCGCCATCCCATGACCGCAATGCCCAAACAACTTTTTTATCCGGGGTCACTTCTAAAATCTGCACTGTTTTTCGCCACTGTGCCGTGTCCTGTAATCCTGCGCACCAATTGCAAATGATGGTATTTCCATTGTCTAGTCGCGTTAATTCCTGGATATTAAATATCCTGATATTCGGTACATCTTTTTGTGTGAATTCCCAAACTGTTTCGCCGTTTGGATTTACTTCACGGGCAAAACCTTTCGCATCTCCGCTAATCAAAGTGTTACCATTTTTTAAACGTACCGCTGCCCATGCTGCGGGAACAGTTACCTGCCAGATTTCATTTCCCTTAGCATCATATTCTATTACTTTTCCTGACATGTTGGGTATTAAGAATGTCCCTGCCTTTGTCATGCGAATATGCCTGAACTGACCATGTGGATTTTCCGGATTGGTGGTAGGGATTTCCATTTCTTTTTCAACAACATTGCTGGTTGTATTAATGATCATGAGCTTTGGCTTTACTGTATTTCCATTCTGCATAATCAATACTCTATCTTTACCAAGAGGTTGCGCGGTATGAATCTCGCAGTTTTTTGGAGCAATATATTTCCAGATTATTTTTTTATCAGGCGTGATCAGCGCTGCGAAGGTTTTACCAGAAAATATAATATTGCCGTTTTTCAGCATAGATGCATCTCCCAATTCCTGGATAACATTGTTTGAATCCCTGATAGGAAAACCATAACTCCATACCACTTTACCCCCTCGAACCAGGCGCATCGTCTGCATATTGTTACGCGTATCCCATTCCCCTGCATATAAAAAATCATGTTGGTTAAGACCCTTTCCTGGTAAGATTCGATCAGAATAGGGCTCCGTAGTATCAGCAGATATAAATTTTATTGAATGGGGAAGATCTGAATTCTTGAAAGAATGTTTTCCAAAACCAGATAGCGCAAGAAAAAAAATAATGGCAGTCTTCATTGTATAATTATTGTGGGTTCATGGAGTTGAATATAAGTGAATTCTGCAAGAAGGATTTCCCTTTTATCAATGAGAAGCGTTTTTCAAATAGTCATGTTCGCCGTAGTTAAAAAACTCTTACCAACTCAGTGTATTCGTTTTAAGTCAACTGCATATACATGTTGCTCGCCTTCAAAGTTCGCCCGGAAAATGATCCATTTATCATCGGGTGAAAAATGAACATTAGGTTCCAGCTTGTATCCATGATGCTTCATGCTTACCAATTTCTCAGATACAAATTTATCTCCCTGCGGTCGGAATAAATAAATCCACCTTCCATCCTTAGCTTTGGCTACCTGTCCGGAGTCACCTCCATCACCACAAAACATTTTCTGATCATGACTTATATTAAAATGTATTGACCACTCATCTCTTGTTAATGAAAACTTCTTTTGTTGCAGCGTTTGTACATCAGTTCCAGCAACAAAGAAGGTAACACTCCTGGGCTGCTGTAGATCAAACCAAATGGTTTTCCCATCAGGGGCAAACCATTCATGCCCCGCAATTTCCATATCCATAGTTCTCTTATGAATTTGCTTTATTTCCTTATTATCTATATTGATCGTCCAGATCCGGTTTACTTTATGCCAGGGACCTTCGTGACAAAACATTAAAAGCTTTGGATCAGTAGGTGAAAACTGTACATGATTCAGCCATGCTGAATCAGAGAATAATTTAGTGAGCCTGCCCGTATTAACATTAATTGTAAATAGAGTGCGGGGAAGTTTCGCTTCATAAACTTTATTGAAATAATCTGATTTATTGGGATTGTTTTTAAAGATTTCTTTCTCTGCATCCGATGACCATGCACCTGCGAGTAAGGTTTCATCAGCATTCAATGTGGTAATATTTGCTTTGAATTCAGCAGGAAAAACATACAAGAGCTTTGTTTCTTTCGAATTTATATTGGTGGAAAAAATACTGTCCTTTATCTGGTAATAAACACTCATGGTTTTAGTTCCAACTATCTCACCACTCATGGGCGATTGTTGGTTCGTCACCTGCTCATGAGATAAGGTTTTGAGATCAACAGTATGTATTTGTTTTCCATTTTTATCAGTACTGTAAAAGAGCATTTTATTACCAACAAAAGGATTGTTATGAAAATAAAAGCTTGCATTCGTTCCTTCCTTCCTGGATAACCGGATTATTTTGTGTTTCGTGTCTTTATCAATCCATTCATCTGGCATTTTTTGTCCGCCGGTTTCCAATAATGATTGAGCAATAAGTGAAGAGGAAATACAAGTACAAAAAACAATCAAACAAAAACAAATGTATTTATATGCAAAATTCATAAAACTCTAGTTACCACCTTTCCTGGTGTATTATAAATTCAACTATTCTTCACTCCTGAATCATCCGCTTTAAAAAGACAAGTTACTTACCTTGGGATACTTTTTATTTTCAAATCCTTCGCTTTGCTGGATACTGAAATTTTCAATACTTTTTAAAACAATGGATTTAGACTTGACCACCGCCTTGGCTTTTACTCTAAAGAAACTGACATCTTTAACATCATCCAGCACAAAAGCAGGGCGTGTTTCAGTTCCCAGGTAACTAATGTCCACGTTATTCAATTCAATATTTTTTGCATGACGGATAAAAAATCCATAAGCCGGCATGATACCCATTTTGGCAGGTTCGGGGTATTGTTTTTCATTTTCAGGAACAACAGTTGGAATTTTCGAAATGGCTGAATCCATCTGGCGATAATAAATACGAATGTTATTGAGTTTCACATCTTCTATATCATGACCAGGAATTCCACTAATGATCGATGCAAAATGTGAATCAGCATTGTAGACGGTAATATTGCTGATCATTATTCTTCGTAGTGCACCTACTGGTGTTCCGGCAGGTCCGCGCATACGTGCCCCCAATCTTAAAAAAATCGGGGCGTTTACAATATCTTTCATTACAATATTATTAATAGTAACATCTTCCAATATCCCACCATCAACCGTTTCCAGTGCCAGTCCGCGACAGTGTATGAACACACAATTGGAGATCGTAATATTTTTAAAGCCACCGTTTGCCTCAGTACCAAATTTTATTCTTCCTGTTGGACCTTCATGATCGGGCACGAGCTTCCATTCTTTTGTTTGATAGGTGCCATCCAGAAACGTGCCCCTGTCGAAACCACTCACCTGGCAATTGGTGATAGTTACATTTTCTGTTGCCCGTGCGAAGCCAAGTCCAAAAGAACTCTTGAGGCAGATAGCATCATCGAAGGGTGAATTAACAGTGCAATTAGAGATTCGAACATTCCTGCAGCAATCAATATCCATTCCATCGCGGTTGGTATCCATCTTCACATTATCAATTGTAAGATTGTCAACTCCGGTTGCGAGCAGAGCAAAGTGGCCTCCCATTAATACTGTAAAATCCTTTAGGATTACATTACGGCAAAGCTTTAATGCAATGGCCTTATTAGCCATACCTTTTCTTTGCCGGCCAAAACTTCTTGTAAGCCCTTTTCCATAAATGGTTCCTGGTCCCAGTATGGAAATGTTCTCCAGGTTTTCTCCCCAGATAAGGCTGTTATGCCAGTGACTGTGGCCAAAGTCCTGGTACTGATATTTATCACCCCACTCATTGGGCTCCGCTTCATCATAACCTGCAAACCCAGCGGAAGCAGAATCTGCAGCTAATAAAATACATCCCTGGTCCAGGTACAAAGAAATATTACTTTTCAGACGAATCGAAAAACTTAGGAAAGTTCCTGCAGGAAAAAAAATAGTACCCCCGCCTTTTTTTACAGCGGAATCAATGGCGGCATTAATGGAATTGGTGGCAACTGTTTTCCCATCCCCTATGGCACCAAAATCTTTTATATTTAACCAGGCCTGCTTTTGAGCGAATGTTGTAGAAAAGAAGAAACAAGAAATAAAAAATGTAATAACGCATTGCAATATAGCAAAGGATAATCTACGCATAACAAGCAATCTGATGAAACCGTAAAGTAAGCGTTCAAGGACCTCTAACTATCCTGTTGCATCCTGAAAAAGAGTATGCTGGAGAGCTATCTTCTCTCTCATTGGAGTACAGGTTCATGTTGGCCCACCAATGAAAATAGAAAACAAAAATTTTAGGCTGAAGACATTATCATTTACTCAGCTTCGATCCCAAAAAGGGGGAGGCTCAATTCCCAGGGAACGAAGGTAAACGTATGCTTGTGCGCGATGATGGATCTCATTGTCGATAAAATACAGGATAATCCAATATATTGATCCTTCATACATATTAAAGGCTGCATCCATTTCCTGGAACCGGGAGGGTGGTATATTTTTCCAGGAATACTCTAACTCTGTTGTTACTTCATCCCAAAGACAGATTATTTCTTTCTTCGTGGTGGGTATTGCTTCCTCCGTGTATTTGCGAAGGTCATCGGAAACATCCCAATTAGCGGTAACAATTCCATTAATCCCAAGCCCTGAAAGACTTATTAATTCCTTCACTAGTCCTGCGCAGGTTCGCATCCCTCCAATAGAGTAATCAAAGAACTTGTCTTCCGGAAAAATTTCAATGAGCTTCCGGGTTAGTCGCCGGTGTCCCTGCCAGTGTTCCAATAATTGTTCAGGGGATAATACAAGAGATGTTTGAGTAAGCTCTAACTCTTGAAAGGTATTGTTTGTCATATGTTAGTAGTTTTAGATTTTGAATTATTAAAAGGGCTGACAACTTTTGATTCCATTTAGAAGTTAAAATGCGAATGAATCAGAAATTCATTTCATCTGCACTCGGCCCATAGCTACCTGGTATAGGAATATTTAAAAGCCGGAGATAGACTCCTAACTGAGCGCGGTGATGAGTGACCTGGTTCAATGAATGCCGGAGCACTTCGTATTTCGTCATTACGCTATGTATTTGCTGGCCGCTTCTCATGGTCCAGCTAGGTAATAGATCTTCTTCTTTGGCATTCGTTAAAGAAGATTTCCCGCTTTCGATTGATTTTTCTAAAACCCCGAGTAGTTCTTCTGTATCATTAACAGGCGTTGGTGTATAATCCATGGCCTCGAAATCTATTTCTGTAGTATTAAAAGCCATGGTAATCCAGGCGGGCAATTCTGCTATATGAATTGCAAGCTGTTTCATGGCTGTACTTTTTGGATGTGGTTTCCAATCGAATTTGTCTGCAGGTACAAGAGCAAGCATTTTACGGGTCACCTGTACCTCATAATCTAATTCCTTTAAAAGTAATGGTATGATTTGCATTTTCTTTGTTTTTTGTACTACAAAGAAAAGAAGACATACTGTCAACCCTATGTCAGCAGGTTTTTGAAATAGGAAAATTATTTTTAACGAAAAATGTATTTGGGCGTATGCTCCATTTGAATAATTATAATTGATCCAGTGAAAGGAAGTCAATTACATAGGGTAGGGTTAAACCCTAACTATGAAATCGGATGAATATCATTCGCCCGAATATTATCAACTTTTTATTTTTGAATTTTTGATATAAATTAGACTAGTTCTCCTGATCGAATTTGCTTTTCTCATGTTTCCATAAACCATAACTTTTTCTCCAACCCTGAGTTTTATATCTGTACCAAAAATGCAAAAGCAATGCAAGTCCCATTAAAGTAAGTAGAATGATCCACAGTAATTTGCTTCCCCAAAAAAAATATAGAACGCACCCCAATAAAATATATTTTAAAATCCTAAACCAGATTGGTTGAGATTGTTTAGAAAATGCAACCTCTACCTCCCTTTGTACAGTTTTCTTAAAAGACATTACATAATGGTTTAGGTCAACAAGTAACTTTTTAAAAATGGCAGGTTTCGACACTGATGCCAATCGCTATGTTGATTCATACTCACTAATGATGCATGGGTATGCATCTAAGGGCTTTGATCAGAGCATTCAGATCCGAGGAAGACATCCTGATTACAATAAAAAATTGTTAGAGTAACGATATTGCTTTCTCCCCAAATTAATTTTGCCCCTGTATTCCAATAATTGCCGATTGCAAACCTGCACCCTTAATTATTAATTTTATATTTCCGGTTTTTTGTTGCGATTGAATATATGCCAACAATTTTCCATGATATACTTTACGTTTATCGGATTTGTAATTTTCATGACTTACGGAACTTCCACTTTCTAATCCCAAAAGAGTAGCAGGACCTTCAATGGTAACTGTTAGTTCGTTTTCTGCAGTATAAACCAGAATTCCATTTTTATCTACAATATTTATTTCTACATGTGCCAGGCTTTTCTTGTTCACATTAAAATAACTACGATCTGTAATTGCCTGGATGGCATAGGCCTCGCCGGCAGTTTGCAGGGTATCTCTACTTACTTCTTTGCCTTCATTAAATGCTTTCACCAACAGTATTCCCGGTTCGTAAATTGTATTCCAAAAGATGACCTTATCTTTTGTATCCGCTAACATTTTTTTACCCAAAGATTTTCCATTGAGAAATAATTCGGCTTCTGTACAATTCGTAAAACAATTTACCCGAACCGTATCTCCGGACTTGTAATTCCAGGTTTGTAGGGCACTGACACGGCCTCTGCGTGTTGTATCTCTTGGAACAGTAGTAGTACCAATATAGATCATTGGTTTAGCAGACCAGAGGCTTTGTCTGAAAAAGTATTCGCTCTTAGGAAAACCGGCGAGGTCTAATATCCCTGCCTGTGAACTTCGGGCCGGCCATTGGCGCGCCTCCCCTAAATAATCAATACCCGTCCAAAGATATTGCGCAGGGATATAGTCATTGTTCGCTACTGCATTCCAGTTATTGATCTGCATCCCATTTTCACTGCCATGAATAAGCCGGTCGGGATATTTTTTATGATCCTCGGGGTAACGAAATTCCTGGTAATTATATCCTACCAGGTCAAGTACTTCAGGCAAACCTACTTCATTCGACATCACTACACCTGCAAGAGCCGCTGTGACGGGTCGGGTTGTATCAATTTTCTTTACCACTGCAACAAGTTGCCTACCGATTTCCGTCAGGCGGCTCGCTGCAGGATAATCGGGCATATATCCCCTGCCATATATTTGTGGATTGTTGCCAGTGTTCAAAATCTCATGCGTATAAGGATCATTGGGATAATCAATTTCGTTGCCGATGCTCCACATGATGATCGAAGCATGATTGCGACTCCGCAGTACCATATCAGCAAGGTCTCTGTCAGCCCACTCTTTAAAATATTGGTGGTATCCATCTTTTCCAGGGGTCCCCACATTCCATCCTTTAATCCATTTATTTTTTCCAAGCTCCCATTCATCAAACGCTTCATCTATTACTAAAAATCCCATCTGGTCGCATAAATCGTACAGGTAATCCGCATGTGGATTGTGGCTTAAGCGAATCGAATTACACCCGGCATCCTTTAGAATTTTAAGTCTTCTTTCCCAAACTTCCTGCGGAACAGCAACCCCCAGGGCTCCCGCATCATCATGGATACATACCCCCCTTAGCTTCATATTCTTTTCATTAAGAAAAAATCCTTTCTCTTTATCGAACCTGAAGGATCTGAATCCAACCCGTTCAACGATATCATCGGTCCTTTTACCCTCAATTTCTAAGAAAACTTCCAGCGAATACAGCACTGGGTTTTCAACAGACCACAACAAAGGTTGGGGCAGTGATAAGGTTATTAAGGTTCGGGTATTTTCTCCATTCTTTAATTTTACGGGCTGTTGTGAACTTGCAACAACTTTGCCCTGCGGATTAAGCAAGCGGGATTTTACTATAATTCCGGCACTGGTGGAAGAATGGTTTGTTAGGGAAACATCAACTTTGGCCACACCGTTTTGCTCTGTTACTTGTGGTGTAGAAAAGGCTACACCCCATAAATCAATACTCACTGTGTTTGTAGCAATAAGGTAAACATTTCGATAAATACCAGAACCCGTATACCAACGCGAATCTGCAAATTGGGTATGATCCACTTTAACAGAAACAATGTTGTTCCCCGTTTTATTCAGGTATTTTGTAATCTCATACTGAAAAGGGATATAACCATTAGGGCGCTTACCAAGCGAATGACCGTTGATCCATACCTCGCTGTTATTATAAATGCCATCGAAATAGAGATATAATTTTTTCTGGCGCAGCGCGGGTGCTATTTGAAATGTTTTGCGGTACCATCCAATTCCACCAGGTAAGTATCCTGTTCCACTTGCCCATTGTTGATCGAAAGGCTCTTCAATACTCCAGTCATGCGGCAAGTCTAATTGGCGCCAGTCAGTATCATTAAATTTTTCTTTATCCGCGTTTGGAACTTCTCCTTTGTGAAACTTCCAATTATCATTGAATATCATGTTTTGTCTAACTGCAGGTTGATTCCTATTCTGTATAACTGGTTTTGTTTGCTGTGCAACCGAAAAAACACCAATAAAAATGGAAAAACAAAAAATTGATAAATGACTGAACTTCATGGCAGGCAATTTGAATTATGAGTTGTTGAGGTAGAGAGGTTAACTAACTTAAATATAATTTATATAACAAACGAATATATTTAATTTTCTATCCTTTGTTTAGTCGACCTATATTCGTCATCATTTGATTTCGGATTGAGGCCATTAGCGCATTACATTTTAAAACAATTTTTACATGAAAATGAATAAAGCCCATCATTTAAAAAATGGGTTAAGACAATACGTTTTGATATTAACGGGGATATGTTTTTTGTCCGTAATATTTTACAGCTGCACCCCTCAGCGATCCATCGCGGTAAAATCTGCTGATCTCACTTCACGAAGACTCTTATTGCGTGATGAGGGATTGTCGCGTTTGGGTTATGTAGATTTGGCTAACTCTAAAAACAATTGGTTTGTTGCGGTGCCGGCAGGCCGCGATATGCAATTAATAGGGAGTGGTCGGGTCCTTATAGGTACTGCTACAGGTTATGAAGAAAGGGAGATTTCTACAGGAGTCAAGGTTCATGAATTAAATTCTTTCAATGGTACGATAGCTGCAAGAAGGCTTCGTAATGGAAACACTTTATTGGTAGGATCTAATTGGCAGGGCAAACAGGGAATTGTATTGGTGGAAGTGGACAAGCAAGGAAACTCCCAGAGATTGATTGTTTACCCTGGCTTTAGCTATGTGCGTCTGGTACGGGAAACGGTTTCGGGTACTTTTTTAATTACGGCAGACGACATTGTATTTGAAGGAAATGCAGAGGGGGCAATAATTTGGCAATGTAAAATTACGGGCCGTGATAAACCCCATGCCTGGCAGGCGTTGCGGTTAGCAAATGGAAAAACGATCATAAGCACAGGGTTTGCCGCAAACTTCCAATTTTTTGGAGCGGATGGAAAACTGACAGATACCTTAGGAGGCCCTACTGCAGTGAAACCCCATTTTTATGCGGGCTTTCAAATTCTTGAAAATGGAAACCTGGTTGTAACTAACTGGCAGGGACATGGCCCCAACTTTGGAGCTATTGGTACACAATTATTGGAGTATACACCAGGTGGTCAGTTGGTTTGGTCCTGGCAGCAGGATGCCATAAATATTTCTTCTCTGCAGGGAGTTATTGTTCTGGATGGATTGGATGTAAACTTCTTACATGTTGAGGATGCCAATGGAAAGCTTGCACCCGTAAAAGTTCAGTAGCAATTGGTATTCCTGGCTTAAATAAGGCGCATTATAAGTCTAAAGAAGCAATATTCAGACTACCAGTAATGAATATCTTAGTTCGGTAAATTTTAGCAATCTGTAATTAAAGTATGTTTGCTGAAAGTTTTTTTGGATGAGGTATACCATTTCTTTGTTTTTGTTTGTGGCTGCATATTCTTTTTCCTGCGCCCAGAATACCGTTTCGAAGGATACGCTTTCAGTAGCGCCATTAAATAAAAATCTCAAACATCACAAACCGTATACTGGATCCCTTTCCTTTTTTAATCACTCTATTTCTGTGCCTTTTCATAAAATCATCAATCCGATTATTCATCCGGGTATGCAGGCTGGTATTGAAGGAAGGTATTTTGAAACCCGTAGAAGCAAACTATTTCAGGCTCTTAACCTTGGGATGTTTTATAACAAATACAATGGAACAGGGTTTTATTTAAATACAGAACTCGCCTACAGGTATACAAGTAAATTCAGAATTTCGGCAGAAGCGCTGGCTGGGATTGGGTATCTACGGATATTTCATCCTGCTGATATTTACCAATTGACAGACGACGGAACTTATGAAAAAGTCAAAGACAAAGGCTTTTCTTCTCCTGTTTTTTCTTTTGGGTTGGGCCTTGGCTATTCTATAAAATCAGCTTCGTCGTTTTCATTCTCTCCCTTTTTTCGATATCAGTCAATTATTCAAACCCGTTATAGTGCCGACCTGGAGGTACTACCGCATGCAGCATTTCATATTGGAATTCGTATCAGTAAAAGGAGATCAAAATGAAAATAAAACAATTCCTGATATGTTTGCTTTTCATTCACTTCATTTTTGCAGGATGTAAAAAGGATTGGTCAGTCCCGGGAATTTCATGCTCCCTGAACTTCCAGGACAGTACTCAGAAAAATATTAAGGATAATGCATACAGGTTATTATTAGAGAGATATGTTTCCCGAGGCCTTCCTGGAATTGTGCTGCTGGTGCGCACACCCAAGGAAGGTTTATGGATTGGTGCTGCCGGGAAATCTAAAATTGAGACTGGCGAACCGATGCTCCCCTGTCATATTCACCATTCCGGGAGTGTAGCGAAAATGTATATGGGCACTGCTATTATGCTTTTAGTGGAAGAGGGGAAGATTAATTTGGATGCTCCCATTAATAAATATCTCGATGCCGGTATGTGTAATAAAATTGGAAATGGTAATAAAGCTACTGTAAGTCAATTAATGAATCATACTTCCGGCATACCTGATTTTATTCCGGATGAAAAACATTTAACCGATTATTTCAACAATCTTTTCAATCGGTCTACAACAATTGATTTTTTGAAATACATATATGATAAGCCAGCTGACTTTGCCCCGGGCGAGAAAGTAGAATATTGTAATACAAATTTTGTACTGCTTACCCTTATTATGGACCGGGTAACCGGCAAGCCACATGGTGAATTTTTGAGTGATCGTATTTTTAAAAAGCTAGGTCTAAAGCAAACATTTTATAAAAGCGAGGCACAATACCCGAGGCCCTCAGGGATGGTGAATTCATATTTCGACAGGTACAGTAATGGACAGCTTGAGAATATTACCGAACCGGCAATTCATTTTGATGAAATAACTGTTGGCCATGATGGTATGCTTGCGTCGGTTTATGATTATGGAATGTTTTTAGAAGCATTAATGAAAGGAAAAATTGTTTCGCAGGCTTCATTGAATCAAATGTTGGTTTGGAATTATGATAAGAAAGAGGAGAATTATACCGGCCTGGCTATTTTGAAGGATGAGAGAAAATACGGTGATGCCATAGGGCATGGAGGTGCAAACCTGGGAGTGGGAATGATTGTCGTCTATTATCCCAAAGATGATATTACAATAGTTTTTTGCACTAATATTTCAGGTTATTTTGATTCGCCGGCAATAAAACAAGTGAAGCCATTTTGGGCTGATGTGGAAGAAATAGCGTTTAAAAAATAATAAACTGTTAATAGGCAGTTTGTATACGGACATATTATTATAATTATCTGTCTTCTTAAAACAGTTACAAAAATGAACCAGTGGAAATCAGGTATTAGTGAGTGGTGATTACAAACTCCCTTTCCACAAAAAGTTTATCCGTGGTCGGTTGAGGAAGACTTATATCGCGGTCAAAGGGCCGCTTGAGATTATTACCAGAAAGATCTTCAAGATGAGATAAAATCTGCAACCGGTACCGCCCGGCCTTCCATTGTTGTTTAGGAATGAATTCCAGTTTTCTTTCTTTATTGCCGATCTGCAAATGGGTAGCAATTCGCTTGCCGTTTACGTCCACAATTTGAATCGTCTCCTGTAAAAGGAAATAATCAAGTGGTTCACCAAAGTTTATTGTAAGTGGCTGGTTGGTACCTGCACTCGGCAGATCTAATGTCCATTTATTAGGGCCAGGTGAAAGGCTATCACGGGAGCCAACCAGGAATTGTTTGGTAAAAGATTTTGATAAATTCAGTCCCTGCACATCCTTCCAATTAGCAGATATAGCCAAGGTATATCGTTCTCCTTTTTTTATTGGATTTCCCATTTTTTGGTTCGGAATCAAATCCCGCTTTATTCTTCCGGGATCAAGCCAGATGGTAAGAACTGTTCTTTCCTCATTCCACAATTCTGGTTGAAGGTCTAAAAATACATTTGGTATTGTATCGTTGCGATTGTTTAGTAAGGTTATATATTTCTGAGATTGCCCTTCACGCATAGGATGTGAAAACTGCAGGTATAGCTTGAGTAAATTTTCTGGTAAAGTATCCATCGTAGGATATACCGCACTTACTGAACCAGCGTCTTCTTCATTGGCTACAGGAATTTTTATTTTCCCAATCTGCCTGTTGCGAAAAATGATTTCGTAATTCAATCCTCTTGAAAAAGGAATTAGTGGTTTGAATACTATTTTATCAACTTCGATGGTATGCTCGCCCAAAATGCCTACTGGCGCTACGCTTTCAACACGAACCAGAAGTAGTTGATGAATAGAATCCACCGGAAACCCGTTTATAAAGCTTTTAGGAATTGAGATACCAATCGCCCTTTTATCATTCCATATGATGGTAATTTCTTCGGATGACTTTTGCTTGCAGGACGACAATAGTAAGCAGGCAAAAAAAATCAGGCTAAGCAATTTGCCTAACCTGATAATAAAATGCGGATAAAATTTATAAGTTGGTATCATTAGCTGTCCAGAGATCTATATCGCCATTTGGTTTTTTCTGCAAAACAAGCACCTGGTTGTTATCTAATTTATCGAGCTGAAGAACATTACTCATGGATAATGCATTGAAAGCTACACCTGCTGTGCCTTTGACAGGTTCAGTTAATGTGCCCTCAAAAGTTGCAAGATTTTTATAATCAACGGTCGCAACCGGATGCCTTGTATTAGCCATCATCAGTAAAGATTCATTTCCTTTTTTAATGGTGATCAGGTCAATGGGTGTGTTGCCACTACCCATTTCAGCAACTGTTCTTCCTTTCACATGTACACCGGGTTTTAGTTCATCTAAAGGAAAGAGCACTAAAGGCGTGCAGGTATAGCTGGCAACCAGGTATTTTTTTCCATTGATTTCAGCTGTAGTGAATGTCTTAATCGGAGCAGCCGTTTCATATTTTCCATGAGCTGCATGATAGATCTCCAGGGTGGATTCATCCTGTTTGCTGGTGAAAGGATAAGGAATGCTTTTAAATGAAGAACTGAATTCATGGTTTGATAATCCACTTACCATAAGTTTTCCATCTGCAAATCCGAGATCCGATATGGATGAAATACGTAACGATCGGCCTCTCTGATCTTTTGCATCTTCAGCGGGTGAATTATTCAAAACAACTGAAGTGTAGGCAAGATCTTTTAAGGGAACTGCTTCAATCTTATTACTTGTTACAGTCAGTAGTACGGGTGTGCCATCACTATTCTGGACTGCCACGTATAATTTTTTCGAAATAGGATTCACAGCCATATCGAGGATAGTAATATTTGCAACAGCTGTTCCCAATACAGCCGCAATTTTCTGATCAATATTTTTAATTTCTATCGGGGCGGATTTTTCTTGCTTTTTTGAATCCTTGGTATTGACGGCAAATACAGTGGCAGATTTTGAATCTCCCATAAATAATATTCCGTCAGTCCCAAAGGTTAGCGAGGTAATAGATTTGACCTCCGGGCCTATCAAGCCTGACTTTGAATCAGCAGGTGGTTTCATTGCTGCAAATAGAAATAGCCCGGCTAAAATACCTCCCAGGTATAAGTATGTCTTTTTCATATTATTTGGTTTTATAAATAAATAAATAAAGTGCTTGAATGTATTGATGAGAACGGATTCGGCAGGGGTAGTTAAAAACTCCTATCAAATATAACGATCCTACTCCTGATACATACAAATATATATATGGTAAGTGCCAGTTCATTTTAGCATGATTAAAACATCAAATATTATATCAAAATAAACCTGCATTAGTTACAGACTGTTTTCATTTAACCCGGGGAGCGATATTTTTTTAATAATGCAAGTCTTTTCCCCACCTGTTTTATCCATTCCCGCGCCATCAGTTCGTGCCCCGCTACTGTAGGATGAATGCCATCCCATATCCAGTATTCCGCAGGAGCTTTTTTTAACGCTGTATTAAAAACATCCTGGTATTTAATATAGACCGCATTGTATTTTTCTGCTAGTTGCTGTACAACAATACGGCGTTTTGAAATATCAGTTTCCCACAATTCCCAATTGTTGATGGCACCCACAGGTAAAATAAAAGGCTCTCCCAGCACAAACAATACTGAAGGAAATTGTTCTTTTGTCTGATCCAGTAAGCTTTTATATGTTTTTTCAAAGAGTTCAACGTTCACAGGATTTCCCCTTTTTCTTACGATTGATGCTGAATCATTGACTCCGATTAAAATACTAAGAATACCTGGTTGCAGGTCTAATGTATCCTGTTGCCACCGATTGGCGAGGTCAGTTACTTTATTACCACTAATACCCCTGTTGATAAATTTCAATCGTTTATCTGGAAAGTCAGCACCGAGACGGCCTGCAATGCTAAAAGCGTAACCATGGCCCATAATATGATTCAGGTCGTTATTACGTCCGCGATTTCCATCCGTAATCGAGTCACCCTGGAATAAAAAGGTTAAATCATTTATTTCATCTTGCCCACCATCTATTTTACCCGGCATGGTGAACATTCCCGTAGCAGGAACTGCTAACCCGGTCAAAGCAGCATTCTTTATAAAATCCCTTCTCGAACGTTGCATGCAGTTAATCCTTGAATTTAATTTTAAATCCGATTACTTGTAATGGTGGCATACCATCTGGTTTTGATATGACCAATGCTTCATTCCCTTGTTTCCATTTAATCGTTTTAGTACTGCCAAGCATTTTGACGGAAGCAATGGACTTGTTATTGGAGAGTGAAGTTTTTGCAAGAGAATTAATTTTAATATCTTCTGTTGGCACCCCGAGTAAAAAAACATATAATGAATTTCCTTTTGTTGTAAAGCGGATGTCTTTTGCGCTATACCTGACACGGCTTTCATTATTATATTTCTCAAACTTAACTGATGGTGAATCTACTGGTTTTTCTCCCCAGATTTTCCAGGGACGGGACCCATAAATTCCTTCACCATTTACTTTAGTCCATGCACCAATTTCTTCGAGGATTTTAATGACGTCGGGTTCCAGATCACCTTCCGGAGTTTGTACAACATTGAGCAACAGGTTACCATTCTTGCTCACTATATCCACCAGCATCTGGATTACCTCAGTAGAAGTTTTGTATTTCTGACCTACTCGATAAAACCAGTCGCCAATGGAAGTGTCGGTTTGCCAGGGTACATCACTGCCTTTATCTTTAACGCTGCGTTCCAGATCTTCCACGTACATACCTCCCGAATCACCATCCTTTGCATTGTAAATGGCTTCCAGTTTTCCGTTGTGATGCTTGATATTTCCATTGTAAAGGTTGGCTAACATACTATAGGAAACAGTTTTCCAGTTGAAGGGCGCATCTGAATACAAAAGATCGGGGTGATAGGTATCAACCAGCTCTTTTACTTTTGTATACCAGTCATGCTTAAGGTCATCCGATATATTAAACCACTCGCCGGGTTTATACGGATTTACTCCTTCAATTTTTTTATGATAGAGATCCGCGAATTTGGGATCCGCACCATCGTATGGAACACCTTTCAAAGCGCCACTGGTGTCAGCAGCATGGCTGGACTGGTACCACCTGTAGCTAGCGCCGGTATGTTCTGAAACCCCAAATCGCAATCCTTCTTTTTTGGCCGCTGCTTGCCATAGCCCAACGATATCTTTGCGGGGACCCATCTGTACGGAATTGAAAGGATTGATTGTTGAGTTCCACAAAAAGAAATTGTCGTGATGAGAAGCCATACTTACAAAATACCTGGCTCCCACTTTTTTATAAAATCTCATTAATTCTTCAGGATTCCATTTTTCAGTTTTCCAAAGCGAGATGATTTCTTTATAACCAAACTTAGATGGATGACCGTAATTAGCCACATGGTATATATTCTGACGACTGCCTTGCAAATACATATTCCTTGCATACCAATCCCCCTGCCGGGGAACTGCCTGGGGTCCCCAATGCGCCCAAATGCCAAACTTGGCATCCCGGAACCATTCAGGGTATTTATATTGTTTGAGAGATTCTTCTGTAGGTTTAAATGGACCCTCGATGATGGGTAATATTTGAGATGAAGCAGAAAACATAAGGATACAAAAAACAGACGTTGCAAATGCTTTCATAAATAAATCGTTTTTATATATACATGAGCTCAGCGTTGAATAAATTTTCCTACATACGCAAGGCATTGAATGGCTGCCAATCCCCATTGTGCCACCGAGTTTGTTGAAACTGAAATAGCCTCATCAATGGGAGAGAGCACTTCGGACCCTCGAAGCTTATTAATTTTTATGCTGACTGGATCAAGTCTCTCCCTTCTTCCATAAAATTCTTTCCATGCTCTTATGGCAAGGTTTTCATCTTTTAAATGATTTGCTGCAAATGCAGTCAGCCTTGAATGACCCTGTTGAAGATTAAGACCAGAAATCGTTTGTCCTAATTCGTTACGCTGCTCTTCTGGCGGCGCATTGTACAAGCGGCAATATTGTAACCAGGCACGTGTAAACTCAGGCACATCGATCAACTGGATCAATTCGCTGCAGGTTTCAGTCAAACCAAATACAGCACTCAGATGAGATACACTCACTGAGGTTTCTTCTGATATCATGAATTTGCCCGTGGATAAGTCTAGCCTCCCGCTTCCTGTAAAGAAACCCTTCGGCTGAAGAGCGATGGTTTTCATACTGTTGATCAGTTTCTCTTTCATGGATGGATCACCCGTACGTTCCCAACGTGTAAGCCAGGCCGCAGCAATAGCTCCCCAATCAGTTCCAAATCCCGCGGAAACTACCTGGCTGGTAGCCAGGTTCGGAGAGGATGATTTTCTATTGGGAAGTTTACGTCCAGGGACTATATCTGCCAGTTTCTTTGCTGCATCTACCTGTTCCTCCATAAGATCTCCCACCCGTTCATCTCCTGTGAGATAATAATAAATACGCCTGTTAGCTGCTGTACTGATCCGAAGTTGTTTTGCACTGCATCCCCAATGCATAACGTTATGCCGCGAACCTAATGGAGCAAAAGGGCCAAGATGATGAACGTCGACCTCCCCGGTATGCCTTGTCATTGCTTCAGCCATTCTGAAAACATCTGCCCTCCCCGTATGAAGAAAATAATACCAGAGCCAAAGGTCCGTTGAAAGTTCTGAATTATCCCATGCACAGCCGCCTACATCGTATTTCCAGGTATGCCTGTCAGCATCATAACTGTGCATCACGTCGCCGTAATTCCAGAAGCCATACCATTTATGCTGATCAATTTGTTTTTTGTAAAATTCAAAATATTGGTCGAGCTGAGTTTCGATTAACACTTTTTCGGGAGTAGACCGGTCGACCAAACTCCAGTTACCTCCAAATACTTTCTCTTTTTCAAGATGCATGATGTCACATACAAGCGTAGGTGGATTTTGTACCACCGCCGCCATTTCGAGTAATGATTCCCTCGAAGGGGTTGCATCTACAGCCCATATAAATACTTCGCTTGTTCTTGCTACACCTTTTGGTGTTCCAAAACCGGGCTCGTAATCCTCATAAGTAATTTCTAATCCTTCACGTTGCTTTGGAAAAGTATCCTGTCCCATACCATCGTGATAAAACCTGAGATCCATTGCGGGTGCATCTGGAGCCCACAACCATAGGTTAACAACACCGATATCTTCTCCCGCTTTGCGGATATCCAATTGTGCAGGAAAACTTTGCCAGAAATTTTTAATACCTGCAACCATACCCCCGTTAGGCGTACCCAGATAAACAACACCTGCTGCCCGATGGCCTTGTGCAGAATGAATCCAGCTATGATTTACCGAGGTTCGTTTCCGGATTGTAAAGGAACCGGCATCAGGCTGATATAAAGTATAATCTCCGAATGAAGGAATATATTGAAGCCTACCCGAAACCGAGCCTGGAAATGCAGACGTGGTCACTGCTTTGCCACTCAATTGCTGTTCTTTTATTTCTTTACCTGCATCCCGCCGGAGACCTGTTAACCCTTTTACCGCCTCGGCAAAAATTCCATCATGTTCGCTATTGATAAATCTTACATGCCTGTTATACTGTTCATCCTTAAGCGGGACATTAAATGACAAACCTACACCTTTAATAAAATGCTGACTTTCATCGCCGTCATATATAAGGGTATGTAATAAACGAATAGAATCACCATTATGATAGAAATACATCCTTACAACAAAAGGAATTAATTGCTTGCCATTTTTTTGCAGAACATGCGTACCCGTAATTTTAATTACTGTTTTGATCGGCCCTTGCTGTTCAAGTTTAGCCTCTGTGATGGTACCTTGAAATGTTTCTTTGCTGATTACCTGGCTCGTTTCATTATCTGGTTGATCCTGCAGCAGTAGAATTAATTTTCCGTTTTTGATTATTTCCTTTTGATTCCTGGAAACAGATCTCAGAAATATTTCCCCTTTTTTTGCAATAACGCATCGTATCACTCCCGTATCAATAATAATTTCTTCCGATGATTCTGTTACGGTTAATCCTTTGATTATTGATGTTGATTTTACCGGCTTAATAAAAATATTTTCAGAGGAAGCAATGGTATTACTAAAAGCATGGCCAGTCCATTTTAAGGAACCATCGGGCCAATAAGCCAATGGCCAGCTTTGAACATCAATGGAACGATTCTGAGAATCAATGGCTACAAACCCGTTTTTTTTATTCACTTTACCCTTGCGCCAGCACACCCCACACGTGGCACCACCAAAAGATTGATGAGCAGTTTTATTAAGCCAGGTAAGTTTAACACCATCTTCAGGTGCCAGTTCCACCATAACAATATCATCAAAAAAATTTCCCAGCAACGGATAACTACCGACAAGAGTAACCGAATTTTTTATAAAGTTCCGTCGGGAAAAATCGGAATCACTCATATTTGAAATTCTTATTTTTACAATGCATTGTCCAATACAGCTGCAAGCCCAGCCACAATTATCTAACATTTCACCTGATGAGATGAAGGCTCTTCCTATTCGCAGTATTCCAACCGCTTATTATTTTTTATAGGTTCGCTTCATCCAATCTTCAGGAACTTGTATAATGCAGATATTCATTGATCGATTATCTTCTGATAACATGGCCGATTGGATTTCAATCTTAGTTCCATCCGGACTGAATGTTGGGTGCGGATGATCTGCAGCGGTGGCTTTATGGCCAGCTGATAAAAGTATCATTTCCTTTGTATTGCGATCTATAAGATATAGGTTACGCGAAAAATCATCACCCACTGCCCATCGGCCATCCGGGGATCCATGAACGTGCCAAAGTCCGCTTCCGGAAGGTGTTTGCCCGGCAATGATCATTTCCCTTGTTCTGAGATTTATAATCGCAAGCCCTGTTGGTTTCTCCCGGGTGCCTGAAGGTCCCCATGCATTTTCCTGCCCTGGATTTGCGCCGGATACCGGAGTGCCGGGAGCATTGATCCCACTGTTTGTACCAGGAATTTTGCGATGCCCCATGATAGCCAACGCAACTTCATCACGGGAGATAACAGCTTCATGGGTAACCCACTCATAATCTGCTTCAGGATACAATGGCCGTAACCCGGTTCCATCGGCCATTACCGTCCAGGTACGTTGAGGAGATTTACCGCCGGTCTCCCAACAAAAAACAACTTCTCCGGGATTCCATGGATTGGATTGAATATGCCCAACCTGAAAAGGCACTGATACTACATGTTTCAATTCACCGGTCTTTACATTCATACGGGCCAGACCTGCTGGCCCTGCCCCCATATTGCGGGGTCCAAATACTTCGGCGATCTTTGTACCTGGTGCCAGGTATTTCGCGGCTTCGGTCTTGCCTACCCGAAAGTAAACCCATTCTTCTCCACCATCCAGTGCCATGTCGCCACCGGCGCCCATTTCTACTGGCGTGGTACCACAAATTCGCTGATAAACATTTTCTGATTTTAATGTGCCCGCCTTACTGTCGGTAAATAATTTTCCAAGATCTACTTCAATGATCTGTAATGAACGATTCACATTCCGGTTTTGTCCAGTATCCCCTGGAGCGGGTTTCACTGCATTACGCATAAAGTAAAGCTTCATAGTTTTTTGCGCGGCGCACAACATCCCATTATAGCCTCCCTCGGAAACCTGAACGATATCACCGGTCTTCTCATTTACAGCCATCGCCTCGCCTTTCACACGCCCGGAGCGATAAATAATCCACTGGCCATCTGAGGTCCATTGAGGATGCGTAGGATAAATTTTTGAATCACCATTAGGGGTACTGGTAAGGAAGGTAAGCATGGTACCGGTAATGGGGTCCTTCACAACTTTGCGTTCGGATGGAAAGCGCTTGCCGATCTGGGAATACACATCCGAACAAAGCATTAATACAATTCCTACAATTAAATAGAATTTCATTTTTATCATAATCATTTATTTTTTTCGTGTAACTCAACTATTTTATAATTCAAAATTTAATCTGCAATGGACTGATAAACGAGGACCTTAAATTTTCCAATTAATTTTTCATCCCAATTGGAATCAACCTGCGACATGAAAATGCCGACCAGTTCTTCTTTCGGATCCACCCAAAAACGGGTATAGAATGCGCCATCCCACCCAAATGCACCGGGGGATTCAAGCTCATCATATACTCCTTTTTCGGTACGTATTCCAAATCCTAATCCGAATTTGTCGCCCATGATCCCATTGTGTTTAAAGGGATTAAAAATGAAAAGGCTTCCAATGGAGTTTGATGTCATTGTTTCAATAGTCTTGCGGCTTAGGATACGAATACCTTCTAATTCTCCTTTATTTAATAGCATTTGGGCGAATCGAACGTAATCACCGGGCGTGGAAATAAGGCCAGCCCCTCCGGAAAAATAATTTTGGGTCGATGAGTAGGAGAAGTACCCGGTTGCTTTAATGAGGTTTCCAGTTTTATCCAATTTGTATAGCGAAGCCAGGCGCGAAAATTTATCGGGAGGGATGGTGAAATAACTATCATTCATTTTTAGCGGAGTAAAAATTCGTTCCTTCAAAAAAGTTTCAAGGGTTTGTTTGCTGATAACTTCTATAAGATAACCGAGTACATCGGTAGACATCCCATAATGAAACTCTTCGCCAGGGTGTGAGATCAGCGGCAGTTTTGCCAGGGCAATTATTTTTTCTTTAATTGTTCCGGAGGTTGGAGTGAGTCCAACGGTCATGCCTGCTTCTTTATAATATACATTCTGTAAACTTTCACCATAGCTAATTCCGGAAGTATGATTTAGAAGCTGACGGATGGTTATTTCACTGCGCGCAGGAATTAATTGGTTGCTGTCATTTCCAGGTGATTTCACCACTACCCTGGAATTTTTGAATTCAGGAATATATTTGGATAAGGGATCGGTTAACAGGAAATGGCCTTCTTCGTATAAGGTCATAATTGCAACTGAAGTAATGGCCTTTGTCATAGAGGCAATTCGAAATAGTGCATTTTTAGGCATTTCTTTTGAAGCCTCAATATCCATTTTCCCGAAGGATTTATAATAAGCTATTTTCCCACGACGGGCAACGAGAGCAACCATTCCCGGAATTTTGCCATTAGCTATAAATTGATTGATTACACTATCAATCCGGGTCAATCTTTGTGAGGAAAGACCTACTTCTTTTGGCGAGGCGATGGGAAGGCCCTGTCCTGAAATGAAAATGCTTGAAATTAATAGAGCAATGAAAATGATACATTTTCTAAACGTTGCAATTCTGTAGTTTGTTTCTATCATTTGGATTTCTGCAGTTGTCTATTAGAACATGGAATGAATCTTGAAGACTTACCAAATTGAATTCATCAATTGAATTCAATGTATACTGCAAATGAAATCTCAAAATTGTAAGGTATACTGAATGGCAAGTGATCGTACTCTAAACTAAGTATATTTAATAATCTAGCATCCTGCAGCGTCTTGTTCTCATTATTTTAATTCAATTGGGTAATTCTTATAGATTCGTCAAAACGAACGCCACGGCTCATTTAGTAGGTGTATGATTATTTGATACGAGACTCCTACGGAGTCGTGGGTTCTTTATTATTATAGCTATAAACACGAAGCTCCTACGGAGCAGGAAATTTTTTGCTTGATTAGCCCAATAAATGTCAGGGTCGTATGACGTGGAGAGATTTTTATGCCTCCAACATACTTGTTAGAGATAAACAGGGGGCAAGCCTTCATCTTAAAAATTTGGAATTTTAACGCTTTTATTGGGGAAATAAACTATTTGGAAACGCTATTTATTTAGGAAGATTTACGAGACTCCTACGGAGTCGTAGGTTCTTTATTATCATCGCTATA
>Ga0136634_10000022_pt1 | contig 74039 bp, 72 predicted proteins | sample AntDrymUQ8332106_2_FD_104654 | JGI IMG/M metagenome (GOLD analysis project Ga0136634, IMG submission 104654) | Polar desert sand microbial communities from Dry Valleys, Antarctica - metaG UQ833 (21.06) | ecosystem: Environmental > Terrestrial > Soil > Desert | place: Antarctica: Dry Valley... | reverse complement strand
CGCTACAATGTAATCCGTCACTATGCAGTCATCGCGCGCTACACCACACGCAGATCGATCTCGCCGACCTGCTCGACGCCGCCGCGCAGCCGGTCTCCGCGCGCGACCGCTCCCACGCCCGCGGGGGTGCCGGAAAAGATCAGATCGCCGGGCGCCAGCGTGAACAGCGCGGAGAGATAGGAAATCATCTCCGGCACTTTCCAGATCATCTGGCTAAGATCGCCGGTCTGCCTGCGGGTCTCGCCCACATCGAGCCACACGGCGCCCTGCCCTGGATGGCCGACATCCGCCGCCGGGCGGATGGCCGAACATGGCGCGGACGCCTCGAATGCCTTGCCCACCTCCCACGGACGGCCTAGCTTCTTGGCCTCGCCTTGCAGGTCCCGCCGCGTCATATCGAGCCCCACGGCATAGCCGAAGATCAAACCCGTCGCGGCCTCGGCGGGAACATCGCGTCCGCCTTTGCCGAGCGCGACAACCATCTCGATCTCGAAATGCACGTCGCTGGTTCGGCTGGGATAGGGGAAGTCCATGCCGGGCGGCAGCAAATTATCGGGGTTCTTTTGAAAAAAGAACGGCGGCTCGCGGCTGGGGTCATGGCCCATCTCGATGGCGTGCTCGGCATAATTGCGCCCGACGCAATAGATCCGGTGCACTGGAAACAGCCGCTCCGAACCGATGACGGGCAGCGTCGGGACCGGAAGCGGCTCGAATACAAAATCCACGGTCTTGTGTATGGTCACGATCTTGCTCCTGCGTAGTAGCCGATTTGCTTTTCCAAAATCCCGATAAGGCCGGAGAACACGAGTGCGGCGCCGAACAATAGGATGGTCAGCGCCCAAAACCGGGCCATGTCGAAACTGCGCGAGTAAAGCTCGAAAAGCTCTCCATAGCCGATGATCGCAACGAGAAGCTGCCCGACCACCACGCCCTTGACCCCGCGAATGAGGCCGAGACGCAAGCCGGCGAGAAGTTCCGGCAGCGCCGCCCAAAAGATCACCTTTCCATAGAGCGCGAGCGGGGAGGCGCCGTAGAGGCGCGCCATGTCGATCAGCGAGGGCGGAACGTGCAGGACGCCGGCCCGCGTATCGAGCACGATAATCCACACGGCGAACAAAAAAACGGTGACGATCACCGTGGTTTCGCCAAGGCCGAACAAGATCATCAGCACCGGCACCAGCGCCGAAAGCGGCGCGCTGGCGAACAGATTGACCCACATGCCGAGCAGACGGTCCGCCGCCCCCACGCGCCCCATGAGCACGCCGACCGGCACGCCGATGCCGACGGCCAGCGCCATGCCGGCCGCGAACGCCCGCAGGGTCGTGAGCGTCGCGGTCTGCCAGCTCGGCGTCGCCACCAATTCCGGAATCCGCGCGAGCACGCTGGAAAACGGCGGCAGGATGAATACGGCGCCGCTTCGCCCCACGGCCTCCCAGGCGAGCGCCCAAAAGAGCAGCGAGGCCATCATCGGCACGCGGTAGCCGAACAGGGTCATGCGCGCCTCTCAATCGACATAGCGCTTCAACCCTTGCCAGATTTCCTCCACCGTATCGAGATACAGCGGATCGCGGCGGATGGTCTCGGGCTGGCCGGCGCGATCGATGCGCGGCTCGATAACCTGGCTGAGGCGGCCGGGGCGCGGCGAGAGCAGCACGATGCGGTCGGAGATGTAAACCGCCTCCTCGATGCTGTGCGTGACGAAGATGAAAGTTTTGCGCTCGATCGCGACGAGGCGCAGCAGATCTTCCTGGAATTTGCGCCGGTTCTGCTCGTCCACCGCCGAAAACGGCTCGTCGAACAGCAGCACATCGGCGTTGACGGCCAACGCGCGCGCCAACCCAACGCGCTGCTTCATGCCGCCCGAGAGTTCGTGCGGATATCTGCTCTCGAAACCGGACAGCCCGACCTCCTCGATATATTTTCCGGCGACAGCCTGGCGCTCGCTTTTACCCATGCCGCGCAGCTCCAGGCCGAACGCCACATTGCGCAGCACGTCGGCCCAGGGCAGCAGCGCGAAATCCTGGAACACGAAAGCGCGTTCCGGCCCGGGACGGGTGACGGCGCGGCCATTGACGCGGACCTCTCCCGCGCTCGGGGCGATAAGTCCGGCGATGATTTTCAAAAGCGTGGTTTTTCCGCAGCCGCTCGGGCCCAGAAGGGTGGTCAGCCTGCCGCGCGGGAAGTCGAGATCGATGCCGCGCAAGGCTTCCATCGCGTCATAGAACTTACCGATGCCGCGCACCGATACGATGCTTTCCGGCGCCGGCACGGCAGGGTCGAACGGCCGCGCCGCAACGTCAAGCGATGGCATGGCCGCCTCGTTTCTCCGGGCGCAGCACGCGCGTTTCGAAAGCCTCGAGTCCGGCGAGCGTCAGCGAAGAGAGCAGGATGATGGAGACGATCGCGGCATACATCTCGGCGTAGTTGGCCACCGAGCGGTGATAGGTGATGAGATCGCCGATGCCGGTTGGGGTGATCAGCAGTTCGGCGAGAATGACGCCGATAAAGCCGGCCGCAACCCCGAGGCGCAGGCCGGCGAAAATGACCGGACTTGCGTCGGGAATGATGATTTTTTGGATTTGCTGCCGGCGCGTGCCCTGAAACGAGCGGCACATGGCCACGAGCGAAGGATTGGCGTTGGCGACCGCCTTATAACCGTTCAGCGCGATGACGGGCAGCGCCAGCATGATCACGGCCAGGGTCTTCGCGGTCAGCCCGATGCCGTAAACAAAGGTAAGCAAAGGCACCAGCGCCGCCATGGGCGCGGCCTGCAGCACGATGAAGACCGGCGCGAGGAACCATTCCGCCCGGCGCGACAAGCCCATCGCCACACCGAGCGACACACCCGCGAGCGCGGAGACTAGGAGGCCGAGCAAAAGCGGCTGTAGCGTAGAGCGATAGGCGGTAAACAGCGAGCCGTCGGCCGCAAGACCGGCAAGAGCGGCGAAGGTTTCCGAAAACGGAGGGAAAGCGGGGTTGATGGGAGCGCGCCCGGCGATTTCCCAGGCGAGGAAAAACAGCACGAGCGAGGCGAGCCGCCAAAGCCAGCTGCGCGATGGCGGGCGGGTGATGGCAAGAATTGGCGCCGCATCGTCGCCTATAGCGGACAAAGCCGAATTGCGGCTCGCTCGCGTCATGACCACGGAAGCTCCCCTTGAAATTCAGCCTAGCAGGCTGTTGAAATTTACGCCTGCTGACAAGTTCGAGCGAATATGATTCCGTTTGGCCTCGAAGTCGAGGGGGTTGAGATGCGTGGATCGGATGTGACGTCGGGGTCTTTGTTCTCGTATGTCGACCTGGAGGAGCGGGTTCCGGCGGGGCATCCGCTGCGCACGATCCGGGTCATCGTCAATGACGTTCTGGCGGCGCTCGATAGCGAGTTCGAGCGTCTCTACGAAGACACCGGCCGCCGGTCGATTGCACCGGAACGCCTGCTGCGCGCCTCGCTTGTGCAGGCTTTCTACTCGGTCCGCTCGGAGCGGCAGCTGATGGAGCAGATCCATTATAACCTGCTGTTCCGCTGGTTCGTGGGGCTTGGCATCGACGATGCCGTCTGGGATCACTCGACGTTTTCCAAGAACCGTGACCGGCTGCTCGATGCCGAGGTCGCGGCCCGCTTCCTGGAGGCGGTGCTGCGCCATAAGCAGGTGCGCCAGTTTTTGTCCGACGATCATTTCTCGGTCGATGGCACGCTGGTTGAAGCCTGGGCCTCGATGAAGAGCGTGCGCGCCAAGGACGGGCCGGATAAGCCGCCCGCGTCAGGCCGCAATGGTCAGCACGATTTTCGCGGTCAAACCCGCAAGAACGACACGCATGCCTCAGCCACCGACCCGGATGCCAGGCTATTCAGGAAGGGATCGGGCAAGGAGGCCAAACTCTGCTTCATGGGGCACGCCTTGATGGAGAACCGCCACGGGCTGATCGTGCAGGCGCATCTGACCGAGGCCAGCGGAACGGCCGAACGCGAGGCCGCGATCCAGATGATCCATCGTCAGTCACCAGGCTCGACCCGCCGGCTGACGCTGGCCGCCGACAAGGGCTATGATGCCAAGCCCTTCGCCGCCGAGCTCCGCGAAATGGCGGTGACGCCGCACATTGCCAGGCACGACGCGATGACCAAAACCGGCAGGCGGCGGCGTTCATCGGTCGATGGTCGCACGACGCGGCACGCGGGCTACGCGGCCTCCCAACGCGTCCGCAAACGCATCGAGGAAGCGTTCGGCTGGGCCAAGACGATCGCCGGCCTCGCAAAGGTGAAGCTGCGTGGCCTGCCGCGTGTACGCTTCAAGTTCACATTCGCGATGGCTGCCTACAATTTGATCCGGATGCCAAAACTACTGGCCGAAACCTGAGGCTGCAAGCGCAAGCCAAAAGAGCGTAGCTGCCGAAAAGAAAGAAAACTGTCGTCCGACGCCTCCGCAGAGGATCAAGTTCGCCCCGGGGGCAAATTCAACAGCCTGCTAGAGCGAAATGCGTTACGATGGAATCGCGCATTCCGCTCTAGCTCTTTGTTTTACCGCATCGTTTTTGCGCCCGATGCTCTAGATGCTCGAGCATTCTCACTATGGTTCCAAGCGGCAAGCTGGCCTGCGGATTCGTGCTCTCGACGGGGTGACCTGCCGCGGCTCACTCCGCCCAACGTTCGCGGCCGCGCTCGCCATCACTGTCCAACGCCAACACGGCTTGCAGTACCCGATTGCTGCAAAGCCCCGCCTCCTCGTGATCCCTGCGCGCGCAGAAATTACGGTATTCATAGACAATCAATATTGACTGGATTCCCGCTTGCGCGGGAATAACGGGCTGTGCCGACGTTCAAGTCCGCTGTATTGCCTGTCCAAGCGGTAGCGGATGCGTCCGTGTTCATTCCGTCTTGCCGATCTTGCCGAGCACACGGTCGAGCGGTTTCAGATCCCAGAAATCGGCGGCCCGCAAGGCTCCCGCGTCGCCTTGCAACTGCCCTGACAGCGTAAAGAACGCGAGATCGTCCTTGACCGCCGCCTCGCCGCCCCCGTTTAGCGGCAGCGCCTTGGCATCTACCGCTTCCTGGAAAAAAGGGAGGATTTCTCTTTGCATGTCGGCCGGCATGTCCTGCATGAGCTTGTATTTCGCGCGCAGCTCGCCCACGAAAGAGGGGTTTGCCGCCACTTCGCGCCAGGTGGTCAGGATGGCCTCGATGAGAGTTTCGACGGCGGCGGCTTCCTTCTGCAGGAAGGCTTCGCCGGCAAACAATGCTTCATCGGTCGCGCTCACGCCTTCCAGCGGCAGCACCAGGAATTTGCCGGGCGCTTTTTCCATGAGCATCCGCCGGTTCGCGGCATCGACGATGGAGGCCTTGATGGTGCCTTGCAGCAACGCGCCCGCCCGCACTTCGGAACCGGGCACATAGCTGATGTTAGAGAAGGTGATGCCGTGTTTGACGGCCATCAGCTTTATGATCGCTTCGGTTCCGGAACCGCGGGAATGCACCGCGATCTCCTTGCCGTTCAAATCGCTCCAGTTCTTGTAATCGGCGGCGCTGACGATGGGATAAAAGCGCAGCTTGGAGAGCTGCAGAAACATCCGCACCGGCGTCTTCACCTTCTGGATCAGCGCGTAGGGCGTGCCGATGCCGATATCGGCTTGCCCGCCCACGACAGCTTGAGCGGCGATGTCCTCGGATTTGAGAAAGGTCACTTCAAGGTCGAGCCCTTTCGCCTTGGCAAGTTCGAGTGCCGCCAGCAGGTGCAAGGTCTCCACCGCCGCCGAGTCGCCGAAAGCGACGCGGATTTTTGCCGCGTCCGCGGCGCGGGGTGCCAGCAGCGCGGCGATGAACGCGAGCGCCGTCATGCATGAACGCGTATTTCGCCCCATGATGCCCATCATTTCCTCCTTATCGCTTTACTATGGCAGCGTTGGCCAAACCAATTTCGTTCAATCCTAAGAGCAGCCTGCTTTGCGAGTCAAATCCTCACGAATTGACAAGTGGAAACATGCCATAGTACTTTAAACCAATTTCATGATTGGTTGCCAATATCATGGACGCCCAGCTCAATCTCACGAACACGGTTTCCCGGCTGCGCATGTATGTGGTCGACCATGATGTCGAGCATGGCGGAAGGCTGCCCGCGGAACGGCACTTGGCGGAGCGTTTGGGCGTGTCGCGGGCGGCGTTGCGCAAGGCGCTGGCGGTGCTGCAGGCGGAGGGGCAGCTCTGGCGCCATGTCGGCAAGGGCACTTTCGTGGGGAGCCGGCCTCTTGACAGCGTGGCGGACGTGGCGGCCATGGCAGGCCGCACCAATCCGGGCGAAATCATGCGCGCGCGCGGGCTGATCGAGCCGGAAATCGCTCGTCTCGCGGCACTGAACGCGACCCCCGCCCAGGTGGCGCAGATGCGCGCCGCGGCCGTCAAATCGCGGCAGGCGGCCAATTGGCGGCACTACGAAAGCTGGGACACGCGCTTGCACCGCACGATCGCGGAGGCCACGCAAAATGGGCTGCTCGTCGGGCTCTTGGACACACTCAACGCCGTGCGCCGCATGGCCACCTGGGGGCGCCTGCGCCTCAATCCCGAAAGGCCCAGCCGCGGCCACCACAGCTTTGCCGAGCATGACAACATCATCGAGGCCATCGCCAACCGGGACATGACCGGCGCGGCGGCCGCCATGCGCGCGCATCTGCAGGCGGTTGAGCGCAATCTCCTCGCGCGCCGGGACGACTGACGCCGGCCGCCCAAGCATTGCTGGCTTATTCGCAAAACTCGTCTAGTCTGAAGGTTTGGGAGGCGAACACCTTTAAAAAATCGGTGTCGAAAAAGGAGATAGGCAATGACCGACAGTGTTTACAAAGTCGTCGAAATCATCGGCACCAGTGCGCAGTCTTGGGAGCACGCGGCGAAATTGGCGGTCGAAACGGCGTCGAAAAGCTTGCGCGACCTGCGTGTCGCCGAGGTGATGCAGCAGGATCTGGTCATCAATGCCGGGCAGGTCGAAGCCTACCGCACCAAGCTGAAAATCTCATTCAAATATCAGGGCGGTGAAGGCGGCGGCGAGTAGAACGCCTTGGCAAGCGTGGGGCGCTCTTTCGGGAGCGGCCCACGAGGCGGATCTGCTAGGGATTAGCGGAAAAACACATAGACGATGATGAGCACCAACGCGCCCAGCAGGAAATAGGCGAGCACCTCCGGCGACATAGCAAACCAAGGCGAGGTTGGCACCCTCACCGACTTCATCTCCGCGAGGGGAAGCGCGCCCTCCAAGATGCTCAACAATCGCATGCCAGACTGCCTCGCGTTGCGCGCAGTTCACACGCCCCGATCATAACGCCCAATTGATGAACGGCCGCCTTAATACGCGACGCGCAGTTTGTTCAGCCCGATGGCGATACTCTCGAAGGTGGCCTGCAGATCCGTCGCGTTCGGGGAGTTATAGAACTTGCCCACATCGCTCGCGCAGTCGCGCATCAGCGTTTCAACGGTGGACCCGCCGCCAACCCCAAAGGCGATCGTGTAGACGATGATGTCTTCATCCGACGCATCGCCGTCCTTGTCGGCCTTGATGTTCGTGCAAACCTCGGTGGTTTTCTGATTCAGCATCTGATGCGCCTGCAAGCCGTCGGTCGTGCCGAGATGGCCGTCGGCGGCGTGGCCAAACGCGGTGTACAGCGATTTGTACTCACCGTTGCCAGGCGCCTCGATCCAATTCTCGCCGTCGGTGAGCAAGATGATCACCTTGATGGTGTCTTGGTCGGTGTAAGGCGCTCCCGTGGTGAAGGGGGCATTGGACGAGATTAGGCGCCAAGCCCACGCCATCCCCTCCGGAATGACGGTGTGGCCGTCCGCAGACATGTCTGCGATTGCCGAGGTGATCGTGGACTTCACATTTGTGAGCGGCTGCACGGTTCTATTGGCGGGACACCGGTAATTCGGTGCGTCGGCAGTGATGGCGCCCTTTTTGTTTTTGTAGTGCTTAACTTTCTTCTTCTTCTGCGCATCACCCGAGATGTAATTGTTGCTGTTGTTTTCCATTTCGTCAGGGGCGAAATAAGGGGTGAACAACGTGTCAGCGTTCCCCGCGACGGGTGGATCGTCGGTGAGTTCGTAGGGCTCCGCGCGGGCGCGGACGCATCCGTGCCAGGGCAGCTCCAGCGCGTCGAAAATTTCAAACAGGCTCCGAAACGTATCATCGGTATCGTCGTCGATCTGCTCGTGATTCAGCGCCGATGGATTGGCTTCATCCAGCCAGGCCGCGCCGCGAAGCGCAGCCCCGACATTGACGGCGCCGGCGAACGGCACCAGCCCGATCCTCACCGCGTCGGATTCCGTCTTGTCGCCGAACAAGGCGTCGACCAGCACGTTTGCCGAGTCCTTGAGCGCTGCCATTTTCGAGCCGCCCATCGAGCCGGTGTTGTCGAGCGCCATGACCACTTCGAGCCTGTTTTGCTTGCGCATCACGCGGTTGTTCACGGTCACCGTCAACGTGTCGTACCCGGCGATGCGCATGAACGTCGTGTCGACCTCGGCGGAGGCTGAGACATCGATGGTGTCGTCTTCACGGGTGACGGCAAAGCCCGTCAGGCGGCCGATTGAACTGTCTGGGTAGTTCGCGCGGATGTAGTCTTCCGCCTTCCCCTCCGCCTCGTCGTCGTCGAGGCTCGGGAGCGTACCCAGCGCCAGCGCCGCGGAGTCCACCGCCGCCGTGAGCTGGCGCTTGACCACCAGGGTCTGGCTGAAATCGATCACCACCGCCACGACCAGCATGAGCGGAAAGAACAGCAGCACGAAAAGGATGAGGACAACGCCTCGTTCATCGCGCCGAAGACGCCGCAGAACTCGCAGAAAAACGCTCAACATTACTGCCCCCAGCGAAGATGCTAGCCCGCACCTATTGGCTGCCCTCGGCGAGCATTACACCAAAATCCATTCCTTTCCAAGATGCGCGGCGACGTTTGTTCACTGCACCGAAGCGCACGCGCAACGGACTCTCCATTGCTTGCCGATTGCAAGAGCGTCCTGTTGCCCTTATGACAACAAGGGGATATTAAAAAGCTGGCGAGAGTTGACGGCAGGGGGATGGCGTGATGGGCACCACCGATACCGGGATGGCAAGGCGCGTCCGGCCCGCGGCCCGTCCCAGCCTCATCAAGCGGCTGCGCTCCGACCGGCGCGGCGCGACGCTGATCGAATTCGCGCTCGTGGCAATCCCGTTTTTCATGCTGCTGTTCGGAATTTTCGAGGTGGGGTTTGTCTATTGGGGCACGCTCGAGTTAGAGAATGCCACCGACGACGCGGCCCGGATGATCCGCACCGGTCAGGCGCAAGCCGGCAATTACGATGAAACCAAACTGAAGCAGGAAATTTGCGATCGGGTGTCGCTGCTGGTCGGCTGCACCTCCAAATTGCGGGTCGATGTGCAGAGCGCTATCGATATCAGCGGCATGACTGCCCCCGCACTTCTCGATGGCGACGGCAATCTCAACAATAATTTTTCATTCAATCTCGGCGCTGGGGAGCAGGTCGTCATGCTGACCTCGTTCTATGAATGGCCGTTGATGACGATCTTGACCAGCAACAGCCTGAGCAACATGAGCAGCGGCAACCGTTTGCTCAGAGCCTCCGCCGCGTTCCGCAACGAGCCCTTCCCGGAGAACTGAACATGAGCAAGAGGCGGCTTGGGATAGGCAAAACGCCGGGCGAAACTCCGCAGCCGATCATCCAGGCTGAGGAGGGCGCGGTGATGATCGAATTCGCCATCATATTGCCGATCATGGTCATGCTGTTTCTGGGCATGGTGGAGTTTGGCGAGGCCTTCACCGTAGACCGCAAGCTCACCAGCGCGGCAAGCACCGTGTCCGATCTCGTCGCCCAGGGCCCCAAGATAACCCCCGCCGAGCTGAGCGACATCGCCGATGTCGCGGAGGAGATCATCAAGCCTTACCGCCTGCAAAATTTTGCGCTGGTCATCAGCAGCGTGCAAGCCGACGCCAACAACAATGCCGTCGTACGCTGGAGTTATGCGGAAGGCACGGGCGCTACGGCGCGGGCGCAAGGCTCGTCCGTCACGCTGCCGCTGGGGCTGACAGAACCCAATTCCAGCGTGATTCTCACCGAGACGACTTACCAGTTCACACCGTCCGTGGGCATGTTCCTCACGGGTGTGATCGGATTAAACAGCCAGGCTTACTTCCGGCCCCGTGTAACCCGTGTGGTCATGCTGGACGACTGACCGCAAACCCAAGCAAACGCGCCATGCTTTGTTTGGATCACTGTTTAACCTTAATCCCCACAGCTTTTTTTCTTCGCCCTGATGCACGCATTCGGGCGCACCGTGACCGATTTGCAACTCGCGAAAATGTATACATTGGGTGCGATCCGAAGGCGTGCAGGCGCGCAGGGAGGGGCAGAAATGGTTGTAGCAGAGCCCATATCTTGCATCAGGGGTCACAGTGGCGCGAGGAACAAAACAACACTTGATAAGTCCTAACCACAAGTGCGCCAGTATCAACTCGCGCCATCGGCTTAGGCTGTATACCGAAACTCCACGTTGGAATGGGATTTATACTTACATAGTCATGCTTAGGGTATATTTACTCATAGCAACATGGAATGAACAGGGGATCGTCGCGTTTGGGTCGCAATCCGCTTGAAGCAGCTCAATTCCATCTTGCCAAAGACTGAATGCACGCTGAGGTTTTATGGTGAAGAAACCACCAACCAAGGGTGTGTTGCGCGCAATTACCTACTTCCCCTTAATGCAGAGAGTTTCCGGGCGGGGTCTTCGCCAGAAACGAATTTGGGGGACCGCGGCCTGGAAAGCAGACGGCCCCCAATCCGGTCCAACGTGTCCATGTTCATAGTCGGAGTAAGTCAAATGCGTATGAACCTCACGAATATTGTCAAGAAATTTGCCCGCGACGAGAGCGGCGCTTCGATGGTCGAATACAGCGTATTGATCGGCATAGTCACCGTAGCGGTGGTCGGCGCTATCACTTTGATGGGTGGTCAGATCCAAGTAGCATTCGACCGCGTAGTAGACGTCCTCACAACGGCAAACGGCGGCTAATCGCGCGAGCTTAGCCACTCCAAGCTGCGGTTAGCGGAGGCGTGTGATGCGCATCAACCATATATCCATGATTGTTGCTGCGCTTATTTGCGCCACCGCCGCCGCTTTCATGTCGCAGGCTTGGCTGAAAGGTCAGGCGAGTGGCGAACGCGCACTCTCAACAACACAAGAAGTGCCGCGGGGAAAATCGCGCGGCATCGTGGTGGCGGCGCGCGAGCTGAAATACGGTGACAAGCTGAAGCCAGACATGCTGCGGCTGTTGCCGTGGCCCGGTGACACGATGCCGAAGGGCGCATTCTTGACCCTGGAGCCCTTAACTCAGACAGGCCAGGAGCGCATCGTGCTCGCTTCCATTGCGGAGAACGAGCCGGTGCTGGAGCAGAAGCTCTCCGGCTCCGGACAAGGAATGTTGGCGGGGAAACTCGGCGACAGCATGAACGCGGTGACGATCCGCGTCAATGACGTGGCCGGCGTTGCCGGCTTCGTCCAGCCCGATGACCGGGTCGACGTCTTCCTGACAATGAATGGTAAGGCAACGGACGGCGGTGCTTCCACAGCCAAGGCGTCCGTTGTGGTGCTTCTGCAAAATGTGCGTGTTCTGGCCACCGATCAGGTGACTCAGCGCAAAACGCCCTCGGCTCCGGCAAAGGCCGTTACGCTTGAGGTCAATACCGAGGATGCGCAGAAATTGGTTCTGGCCGGCACAATCGGCCAGCTTTCCCTGGCGCTGAAACGGCTCAGTGAGGGCGTGGAAAGCGAGACGCGGCCCATCGCGCTCGATGATCTGATGGCCAAACAAAGCGCCGCTCCGGAAGTGACGCCGGCAAGTCCGATGGGGCAAATCATAGGCGTGACGCGGGGCGTCGAGCGGAAGGAAACGACGGTTAAGTCGGTTAAGTCGGATAACAAGGCTGACGCGGGAAAGAGCACAAAGCCCGAGACGAAGAGCACCAAGCCCGAGACCATACGCCATGAAGCGGGCGCGAACCAATGGCGCACAGACGTAATAAATTAATGGCCGCGTTAAGGCCGCACAGAACAGGATGTATGGGAATGGCTCGGGGGATGGCATTTCTCAAAGCAATAATCAGCGGGGCGGGCCGGGCATTTTGCCTGGGTAAAGCTCGCAATGTGAAGCGCGGCGTAGCCGCGACCGCCTTGGCGGCGGCGGTTGGCCTCAGCATGATCGTTGCCCAGCCCGCGCACACGGCTGAGAAGGCCGACATTCAGATTAAGGATCAGCCTGAGGTTCAGACACCCGAGGTTCAGAAAAAAGTAAAACCTGCAGGGCAGAAAAAGCCGGACTCGATCTATCATGTTGAGTCAAAAGGTGAGCGCCTCGACGTCAAGGTGACGATCCACAAGACCGAAACGATCGACATCGCTTACCCGTTTACCGAAGCGCTGGTCGGCAATGCCGAAGTCGCCGACGTCGTGCCGCTGACCGACCGCTCCATATATATCGTCGGCAAGAAAGTGGGCGTGACGCGGCTGACGCTTCTCGATGCGAGCAAGCGCATGATGGGCATCATCGACGTTGAGGTGACCTACGATCTCGGCGGCCTGCGCTCGCGCATCCGCGAAAACGGGGAAATGAGCGGCATCAAAGTGTCGTCCGTGAACGGCAAGCTGCTGCTCACCGGAATTGCGGTCGACGCGGTCGCCATGCAGCAGGTTCTCCTCCTGGCCGAGCAGATTGCGCCTGGCGATGTCACCAATGCCATGAAGGTCGCTGCGCCGCAGCAGGTGATGTTGGAGGTGCGCTTCATCGAGGCCGACCGTACTGCCTCGCGCGCCCTTGGCGTCAACGCCACCATTGCGGGCAACAGGGCCATTGGCGTAACCGGCGCTGAAAACACGTCCGGCACCGTCGGTGTGGACGGCGACGGCGACTTGGTGAACGGCCTCGTAAACAATTTGGCGGGCGGGCTTGCCTCGAATGCCGTGCCCTTCGGCTCGCTCATCGGGCGGGTTCTCGCGGGCGGCACCACTGCGGACATCTTCGTGAAGGCGCTGGAGGAACGTGGCCTTGCCCGCCGTCTTGCCGAACCGAATCTGGTGGCGCTTTCGGGCGATACCGCCAGCTTCCTAGCGGGCGGCGAATTCCCATTCCCGGTCTCGTCCGACGGCGACAAGATCAGCGTGGAGTTCAAAAAGTTCGGCATCGGCCTCGCGTTCACACCGACGGTTTTGTCGGCCGGCCAAATCAATCTCAAAATTGAGCCGGAAGTCAGCGAACTCGACTCCACCAATTACATCAAGGTCGGCAAAAACATCGAAATCCCAAGCCTGATCGTGCGCCGCGCCTCGACGACGGTGGAATTGCGCGATGGCCAAAGCTTTGCGATCGCCGGCCTGCTGCAAAGCACGAGCATCAAGAACCAAAGGCAGCTACCCTGGCTCGGCGATGTGCCGGTGCTCGGCGCGCTGTTGCGCAGCGCTGCTTGGCAGAAGCGCGAGACCGATCTCGTCATCATTGTGACGCCGCGTCTCGTCAAGCCGAAGGTGCCCGGCCAAAAGCTGGTGACCCCTCTCGACAGCCATCTACCCAGCAACGACAAGGAATTTTTCCTGCGCGGCCAACAAGAGGTTCGCGCAAGGCGGCCCTCGCCGCCGAGCGGTCACATCATCGATTGGAACAACGATCTTCCCGTCTCGCCGAGCTATAAGGAGTCCTCGAAATGACGCCAGCGATCAAAACACGCATCGCGCTAAGCATGGCCGTTTTCGCTCTGGCGCTCTCCGCCGCCCCGCTGACCGCCAGCGCGGATGACTACGACTATTTTGACCGGCGTGACACGATCACGTCCAGTGCCGGCGAGGCGAACGCTGCGAACATGGCGACGCAAACGATCGATCCATGGCCGCCTTATGTGCGCAACACACAAACCCATATGGATGGCCGCCGCGCTGCGGTGGGCATTTCGCGTTATCAGCAAAACAAGTCCGTTCAACCGCGCGGCTTGAACACCACGACCGTGTCCGAGCAGGCCGGACCCGGCGCGCAGACAAGCACATCGCTGCAGAAGTAACGGAAAACGAGCGGGTGAGTTCGACAGCGCGCGGGCAGGTAGGGCGATGCAAATTGCGGAACAGTTTCGGTCTGCCGTCTATGGTACAAGAGGCAAGCAGGGGCAGGCTGAGATCGATATTGAGGAAATGACCCGTAAAAGCACGCTTAGAGCTGACCAGCAACTTGATATTCTTCTCGTCACGCAGGATGTGGAGCTGACGGAGCGGCTGCGTCTGGGCTTCGAAGATAAGGGTCAGTTCGTCCTGCGGTCCTTGAAAGGCACGGTCACCGAGATCGAGGATTTCCTCAATGTCGGGATTTTGCCCACCATCCTCGTCATCGACCTGAAGACCGCAATGGTCGAGGATTTGGCGGCGCTGGAGCGGGTCAAACGCTCGCGCTTCTCCAAGACGCCGATCATCGCGATTTCAAGCTATCTCGACCAGGACATCGTCCGGCGGCTGGTGCATATCAAAATCGACGATTGGCTTCCGAAGGACAGTTCGTTTGTCGACCTTTACAAATCCTGTGAGCGCGTCGCGCGCACCGGCACCGCTGATCGCCGCGACCGGGAAGCAGCCTGCTACTCGTTTTTCCCCTCCGCGGGCGGTGCGGGGAACACAACGCTTGCCATCCAGACCGCTTTCAGCCTGGGGCGCAGCAAGGGCCAGCTTGCATCCACTTGTCTGGTCGACCTGAATTTTCAGGACGGCACCGTCGCCGATTATCTCGACATCGCGCCAGCTTTCAAAATTGAGGAACTCGCCGGGGCGCCGGGCCGGCTCGACAGCCAGCTTCTCGACGTCATGCTAACCCGGCATTCCTCCGGCCTTTCCGTGCTTGCCACACCGCGCCTGCCGGCGAAATATGTTGAGATCAGCGAAGGCATGATTGGCTCTGTTCTCGGCCTGCTGTCGAAGTCCTTCGACAACGTTATCATCGATCTGCCGAAAAATTGGTATCCCTGGACCGACAATGTGATTTGGGGTTCCAACCACGTCTATATCGTCACGAACTTCACGGTGCCGGCTCTTAAGCATGCCCGCTATTTGCTGGACGCCATCACCGCCAAGGCGGTGAACGAGGCCAAGGTTTCGGTCATCGTCAACAAATACCGCGAGAAGATGTTCGGCTCTGGGCTGGTGAAGAAGGATGCCGAGCAATTGCTACGGGACTGGCTGGCGGGTTTTATCCCCGACAACGCCGACCTCGTGCAAGAGGCGATTAACCGCGGTTTGCCGCTTGCGGAAGTAAGCCGCCGCAGCAAAGTGGAAAGGGCGTTGGAGCGGATCGTTTTAGCGAACAAGACGTGAGAGTGCGTATCGCGACCGTAGAGTAGCAAGGCGTGTGATGCTGAACAGATTTTTACCCGATTCGGGCAAGCTCAACCCCTACTTCCCCAAGGAGCCGGCGCCCGCCAAGCCGTCTGCCGTGGACACCGGGCATATCGAGGTTGCCCCGCAAGGTGCGCCCGAGCCGAGTAAGCTGATCCGCCAGGAGCTAATCGACGCCAAGGTCCGTTTGCACCGCAAGCTGATCGATGATCTCAACCTTTCCGTTCTTGAGCGTCTCTCCAAAGACGAACTGCGCAAGCAGGTCGGCGACATCGTCACCGATTATGTGCGCTCGGAGCGCATTCTGCTCAACACCAAAGAGCTTGAGCTCTTTTGCACGGAAGTCTTTGATGAGCTGACCGGCCTCGGCCCGATTGAGCCGTTGCTGAAAGACCCGAACATCACCGACATTCTCATCAACACGCATGAGCGGGTTTATGTGGAGCGCTTCGGCCAGCTTGAACAGGTTCCGATACGCTTCAAGGATGAAGCTCACGTTCTGCGCATCGTGAATAAGATCGTGAGCGCGGTCGGCCGCCGGGTGGACGAATCCCAGCCCATGATCGACGCGCGCCTTGCCGATGGCTCGCGCATCAACGTCGCTGTCCGGCCGATCGCGGTCGACGGTCCACTCGTATCCATTCGAAAGTTTTCGGAAAAAGGGTTCGACATGGAAGGGCTGGCCGGGATCGGCAGCCTGACCCCCCGCATGGCCGAGTTGCTTTCCGCGTGCATCCGGGCGCGTCTCACCGTACTGGTGTCGGGGGGCACGGGCAGCGGCAAGACCACCCTCCTCAACGCGCTCTCGACCAATATTTCGCACCGCGAGCGGCTTATTACGATCGAGGATGCCGCTGAATTGCGCTTAGCGCAGCCCCATGTGGGGCGTCTTGAAACGCGGCCGCCCAATATCGAAGGACGCGGTGAGATCCGGCAACGCGAACTCGTCAAGAACGCGCTGCGGATGCGCCCCGACCGCATCATCATCGGCGAGGTGCGCGGCGAGGAAGCCTTCGACATGCTTCAGGCCATGAACACCGGCCATGAAGGCTCGATGGCGACCATCCACGCGAACAATCCCCGCGATGCCATCGCCCGGCTCACACAGATGGTCGGGATGGCCGGGCTGTCGATGTCGGAGGCCAGCATCCGTGCGCAGATCGCCTCGGCCATCACCATCATCGTGCAGCTTCAGCGTTTTAGCGATGGCCGCCGCCGGATCGTCAGCGTGACCGAGATCACCGGCATGGAACGCGATGTCATCCAGATGCAGGAAATTTTCAAATTCGTGCGTATTGGCACGACGACCGATGGCCAAGTGCGCGGCGATTTCCGCGCCACCGGTCTGCGCCCCGCCTTGATGGATGACTTGCAAGTCAGAGGCTATGCGTTCCCGAACGACTTTTTTGATCCGGGGCAGCCGCTATGATGCCCTCGAGCGAAAAGCTGATTCCCGTGCTGGTCTTCGCCGCCGTTCTGCTTGCCATGAATGCGGGCGCCTTGATCTTTTCGTCACGGCACGCCTTCCGGAGCCGCGTGAACCAGCGGCTTACAGGGGTTTCGGTCGACGACAACACGCCGCAAGATTTGATGCGGATTAGACGCGGCCGCAGCCTATCGGCCGACGGCCACTATTTGCTTCCCGCGATTTCCATCAACAAGCTTATCTTGCAGTCTGGCGTCACCTTCGGGCTTTTTGGCGTCGTTGCGACCATGGTATGTTTTTTCGCGGCCGCCTATCTTATCGTTTTCGCGCTGCAGCAAAGTCATGTTCTGGCCTTGGCGGCAGGCAGCCTAGCCGGTGTGGGTTTGCCGCTTATCGTCTTGAAAAGCCTTCGCGATCGGCGGCAACGCAAGTTCGAGGAGCAGCTTCCAGACGCCATCGATATCCTGGTGCGCGGACTTAAGGCCGGACACGCGATCCCGGTCGCCATCAAGACCGTGGGACGGCAGATGCCGAACCCGCTTGGCGGCGAATTCGGCATCACCGCCGGAGAACTCACCTACGGGCTCGATCTGGAAACGGCGATGGTCAATCTGCGCTCGCGTGTCGGGCAGATGGACCTGGCCCTTGTCGTGCTTGCCGTATCCATACAGTCCAAAATGGGTGGCAATCTTGCGGAAATCCTAGCAAACTTATCGGGTGTGATCCGCGGCCGTTTTAAGCTGCGACGCAAGGCCAAGGCGCTTTCGGCCGAAGGGCGTTTCTCGGCGATCGCGCTCAGCATCATGCCTTTCGCCATGTTCGGAATTCTCTGGCTGATTTCGCCCAGCTATTACGGTCTGGTGTGGGATGAGCCCGTTGTGAAGCCGACCTTGTTTGCCGCCACCGGGTGGCTGCTGATCGGCAACTTCATCATGCATCGGATGGTGAGGTTTACGATCTGATGGACACTGTGTTGAACATCCTCGCTATAGATGCGGCTGGCGCTAGCAGCAACATGCTGTTCGGCGCGATATTCTTCACATTCATGTTTATGTTTTTCCTGATCCTGGGCGTGGCTTCGGTAACCCAGCGGCGCACGGACATCCGTCAGCGCATCGTGCTTGACCGCGGCATCAAATCCAACGGCAGCGCGCCCGAGCAGGAATGGGAAATGATGTCCCGGTCGCTGCGGTTCCAAAGCTTTGCCGGGAGCTCGACACTCCTAGCCAATGTGGAGCGCGGCGCGGGACCGAAGGAGAAAGAAAGCGAAAAGACCAAGCTGCAGCGCGAACTGGTCCAAGCTGGCTTCTTTGGAACGAATAGCGCGCTCTGGTTCCAAATCATTCGCCTCGGCATGGCGGTCGCCCTGCCTATCGTTGCCAGTGCGTTACTCGAGCAATTCGGTTTTGAGCCCAAGCCCACGACGAAATGGGCCATATTGGCGGCTTTCGTCGGCGTTGGCTTCCTGCTGCCTGGCCGCTATCTCGTTCGCCGCCGGCGCCAATTGAAGCAGCAATGCCGCGAAGGGTTTCCCGACTTCATGGACCTCATGGTCGTTTGCGCCGAGGCGGGCCTTAGCCCGCGCGCCGCTATCGACCGCATCGCCCGCGAGATCGCCCAGACCTATCCCTATCTTGGCGCCAATCTGTATTTGATGAGTCTGGAGTTGCGCGCCGGTTCCATGCTCTCGGAAGCGATCAGCAATTTGGCGCGGCGCACCGCTCTTGACGACGTAAACACCTTGGGCGGACTGCTGCAGCAAACCGAGCAGCTCGGCACGAGCATTGGCGACGCACTTCGCGTGTACAGCGAAGAAATGCGCGACAAACGGGTGTCCCGCGCTGAGGAGAAAGCGTATGCGTTGCCGGTAAAATTGGTGCTGCCGCTGGGCTTGTATGTGTTTCCAGTGATGTTGGTTGTTATCGGATTGCCTGTTTTTTTGCGGGTAAAGACCGCGCTGTTTCAGTGATTTTCGGGGGACGTCATGATTAAAATATTCGCTAAATTGGCTGCGGTGGCGGCGCTAGCGGTATCTATGGCAGGTTGCAAGTCGCTATGGGCCGACGCGGAACCTGAGGTTGAACTGGCCGGGGGGATCAGTTCGGAGTCCTCTTTCGGCTCGGCGCCGGAGGCGGTCTGGCTGGAGAAGGCCAAGCAGAACTATAAGGATGGCAATTACGGGCTCGCCGAGCGCTATTTCCGTCAAGCCATCGAAGAGCGCCACAGCAACGCCGAAGCCTGGCTGGGTTTGGCCGCCTCTTACGACCGTTTGAAGCGCTTCGATCATGCTCAGCGGGCCTATGAAACGCTCGTGAAGCTCGTTGGTCACACGCCCACCGTGCTCAACAATTTGGCGTATCATCAAATGTTGCGCGGCGACTACGTCAGCGCCAGGCGCAGTCTGCAGGCGGCTCAGCAGGCAGACCCGCAGAACCCGTATATCCAGAACAACATGAATTTGTTGGCCGAGTGGGAGGCGAAAGCCGGCAAGCCAAGCTGACGCCGTCTATTTCCTCAGACTCGGGCGAAAATAGCCGGGGCGACACAGAGGGCCGCCGTTCCAATGGGAAGCGCGTAGGGGCACAGGCCAGTGCGCGCCCAGTGGCTCGGCTTGTGCAGACCCGCGACGCTTTCAATTTGCGGATACTGCAAAAGCGCATAGCGGAGCGAAAGCAGCGCCAATGCAAAAACGCCGCCGAACAGCGCAAACAGCACGACGAATGTCATCCCATGCGACGGCCCGGCCCAGAGCGTGAGGGCGCTAAGCAGTTTCACATCACCCCCTCCGAGCCAGCCCATGGCAAAGAACCCGAACAGCAGCAAGAAGACCGCGACCGCCAAAATCAGATGCGGCACGAGGGGAATAGCGGGGCCAGCCAAGAAGGCAAAAGGGAAGAACGCCAGGGCGAGAATGATTGAAATGGCGTTCGGTATGCGCAACTTGCGATAATCGGAAATCATCGCGTAGACCACGCAGAAGATGAAAATGAACTGAAGGGCAAAAAGCCCGATCTCTCTCACGCTACATCACCCCCCATTTGCCGCGTCACGCAAGCACCGCGTCATAACTCCGGCGGCTCGGGCAGAGCAATCCAATTGCTGAACTCGTCGTGTTCGAAGAGACGGTCGCCGTCATCATGCCACTTATTGAAGCGTGCGTTCCAATAACCGATCAGCATTCCGCTTTGCTTGCAGAAAGCGTCTTTCTTGTAAAGCAGCACCGGAAGGTCGTCCTTGGAATGGGCAGAGATGCGTTGCCAAGAGACCTGCTTTTTCTCTGATTGCGGTTCCCACTGCCCGCACCAGTGGAGAGGACGCGTCCGGTACCAGACGAAATTGCCTTGCGGAGGATTACGCCGGCATTCCCCGCTGCGGTCATCGAAATACAGCCGGTTTTCGGGGTCGATATCCTGGCAGTAGAAGCGGCAATTGGCGCAGCAGTCTTGCTTGCGGTCAATCATGGTGGAATTTGCTCCTTATCTTTGACGGCCGAAATCGTATCTACCGTTGCGATGTGACGGCAAAAAATGGGTTTCGATCGCCTGTCTTGGCCGGCCCAAAATATACGGCGCCAGCTGCTTCGATCTGTCCGATGGACCGCTCAAAAAGTTCATGGATCGCTTCGGCCGATCGCGCCGGGAGGGGACTGTTGGGGTCGCTTCTGCTGATGAGGCCGGAGAGGCGCCGCAAGAAAGCCGCGCTTCTTTGAAAGCGGCGCCATTGCAGCGCGTCTAGCCTGGCACGCAACCCGGACTCGAACTGCGGCGCCCCCGTCTCGTCCCATTTCGCGTGATCGGCGATCATGCCGTGCACGGACATCGCCTCCAGCGCGTGGCGCAGAGACACGACCATGATCTCGCTGAACAAAGAGCCGGCATCCCGCCGCAGCCGTGTAAGGATTTTTGCCTCATCCTGCGCCGTGCGGATGGCGTCCCTATAGGTCACAAGCAGAATTGCGTTCTGGCGTAGGCTTGCGGGAAGCCGCCGCCACGTTTGCCTTTCAGTCTCTTTCCAAGCCTGGGTCGAAAGCGTGCACCAGATCGCGGCATCCACCGGGCGATAGACCCGGCGCAAAACGCTTTTCGCCGGGTTTTGCGGATAGGCGCGCGTTTCCATGAGTTCGGCACGTTGCAAAAAGGGGTGCGGAAGAACGATCTCGATGAGCTTCGCCGCTCCGTCGGTCACGGGGCGCATGGCACCGGGCAGGAGGCTCAAGCTTTGCAAGTCCTCCCGCGGCCTTGGGAGAGCCGGATCCATGGCGTTGTAGATGATGTTTGTGCCAGGCGCCGACCGTGCCCCAGGCGTTGAAATCCGGGCCAACGCTTTGGATGTGAGGCGGGTGCGAGACCCATCGGGCCCGATGACGTAGAGGGCGGTATCAGCCCCATAGCGCAGCATGAAATGTGCTTTCAGGCCCGCGAACGCCCCTGCTGGCACCACACTCTCCCGCAAAAGCATATTGATCAAAGTGGATTTGCCGGAGCTTTGCTCTCCCATTACGGCAATGCGCAAGGGGCGGCGGAGATGCCAATCGACCGCCTTGACAGCGCGGATCGCGCCAAAAATTTTGCGATTGCCGGATACGGCGAACTGGCGCTCCAGCTCCTCGCGCAGCGCCGTGAAGCTGGCTTGCAAGGGCGCTACCCGTTCTGCCATTCGGCGCTGCTCCTACTGGTCAAGCGTATTGATGCATTGCCGCCGCAAATCCTTGAAATCCAGAGCAAGCTTTTCACATTGCTGGAGTGATTCTTCCCACTCCTGGAATAAACCGCTAAAAAGATGCGAACGCCGCTGGGCGGTATCACCGCTGGCTCCCGTTTTCTGAAGGGCTTCAGCAAGGTGCTGAAGCTGTTGCGCAATGGGATAGATTGCGCTGTAGCTTAAAAAGCGCAAGCGCCTAAGCGCCGCAAGCACATGATCTTTTAGTGCGCTTTCCGCCAGCTTGAGAAGCTCGTCGATCAAATCGCCAAACTCGGATCTGACGAGATCCCGGAATGCATTCACCTCATCCGGCGCGCTTCCGCCTCCCGCTTCCAGCCGCGTCTCCCAAAAGTCCTCAAGGTCGAAAGCCGTGGTTTTGCTGAGCGGGATGATGGAGGGCGGCGCGAAGCTCGGCGCCTGAAAACCGAAATGCAGCACATTGTCGATTTCGGGCAGGGTGTCCTTCGTTGCCTGGCGCAAATCGGATTCGGCATCGCGCTGCTTGGCCATGAGAAGCTTGGCGATGTCGGTTATGTATTTGTAGAAGTCCTCGGCGAGCTGGCTGCGCAGCTGAAAGCTTTCCTCTTGAAAGGCTGACCGCAATTCCGGGGAGTAGGTCAGGGAAGCCAGCAGTTCGCCCTGATGCTCGGCGAACTGGTCCGTGCGGAAAACCATGTATTTGCCAAGGCGGTGCAGTTCCTCGGTCAGGGCCGTGTTGAGATCCTGATCGGCTAGGCGCAGGCTGTCCTCGATATGCGCAAGCAGGCGCTCCAGCTGCCGCAACGTATGCATCGCCTGATCACGCAGCAGCGGAACCGGTTGCAGAGCCGGGCTTTGGACCTTGCCTTGCATTGTTTTCAGATTGTGCCGCACCGAGGTGGCGGTATTTTCGGCAATAGCGCCAAGTGTGGATGCCGTGGGGAGGATGCGTTCCTCGGCGACAGAATGGCCAATCAGGCGTGAGATCGCGGCGATTATGGCCGGTACGCCAGAAGCCTTGTAAAACACCTTGGCAATGCGTGCATGAGGCCAGTTACGGTCCCGATCCCAGGAGAGAACATCCTCCGCCTTGGCGCATCCCGTCCAAGCCGCGAAAGCGGCGAGCGAGGGGCCAAGCGCGGCAGCCATTTCTTCCTTATCGGCGTGAAGCGCGGCGTTTCCCCAGCAAGCGCTCGCTAGAATGACGGGGATGGACGCATGAGGGAATTCTTGGCGGAGCGCCTCCTGAACGAAGGCGGTGAGACGATCGTAGTCCTCGGCCTCTCCCTCGACGATGTCGACCCGGTTGACCACGGCGATGATGCGGTCCTTCTGCAGACCGCGCAGCATCCGCAACAGCGCAAGGTCGCTTTTGGAAAGCGGTTGCTGCGCCGTCAATACGACGAGATAGATATCGGCGTCGCCAAGGTTGCCGTGGGTGATCTCGTCGCGAACCAGGAAGGGGTCGTTGACGCCCGGCGTATCGATAATCACGGCCGGATAGCCTAGCGGCTGACCCTCCAGATACACTTCGGCAATCTTGGTAATGTCGGAGAAGTGAGGGCCGGGCTCCGGCTCGTTCGTTTCAGAGGCGTTGTCGCCGGCGCTGACATAGCGCTCCAGCACGCTGCTGGTGACCGATTTGAAGAGATGGTGCTTGCCGAGCAACGAGGGAAGTTGGCGTCCGAGCCGGGTTTCAGCGCGATCGCGCAACCCTTCCAGCTGCTCCTGCAGCCGCGTCCTGTTCACAGCGGCGTTGCGCTGCATGGTCATGGTGCCGGCGCGGCCGCCGGTCATGATCCGCTCCCATTCCTCGTCGCTGAAAAAATGGAAAAGGGCCGAGTTATTCTTTTCCGCCGGACCGCCGAAATAAAGCTTCGTGATCACGGCGGTAGACGGATTAACATCCGTCGGCAGCAAATCCGGACGCTGCGTAAGGGCATTGACGAGCGAGCTTTTTCCCGCCTTAATCTGGCCAATGACTGCTATGCGGCAGCTATGGCCTTCGACCTCCTTTAGCAAATCATGCACAAAGCCTGCAACACGGCGGTGCACGCCTCCTTCCAGCTCCTCGCCTAAACTGAGGAGACGGGTCTTGATCTCGCCGAGGCGCGTTGTAATGCGGGCATCGGTCAAGCTCGTAAAATTATGATCCGCTGCCGTCATTATGCTCCTCGCAGCTCGTGCTTGGGTGAACCGCCCGTTTCCCCTCGGCGGTCCGCGGCGGGGTGGCCAAACGCCGGATCGTATCGCAAATGCCCTGCCGCGTCCTGAATTTCTGGCTCAAAACCAGACCGCTGCAAAATCGAAAATTCTAATCCAAACTATTCTAATTCCCAAGCTGTTGCAGGCTTTGCTCGCCTTTGCAAGGCAGCAACCTCCTCGCGACCCCGAGAACAAGCATGGGATACCGGCGGCCGCGCCAGTGTACGCCCGCTGTAAACGGTGCAGCAGTTCGGTTTATTGCAGTTGAAACCCTGCGGCAACATCTGTAACGGGCTTGTCCGGGCAATGCTAGCAGTGGTTGAGCCGCGCTTGCCTTGCTTAAAGGCCCGTGTGCCAGCAGCAACTTTCACGCGTTTGAGTTTTTAAGATGGGGCAAGGGGTGTCTATGTTCCGGGCTGTCTCACACGCATTATGAACAAGGCCTAGGCGGCTGAGCCAAAGCTTGAAATGATTGGTCAAACTATAGTGAAGCTGACGAAGGAACATTGCACCTAGCAGCGCATTTCTCAGCGGCAAGATAACAGGAGTTAACGATGAAACGCACTTTGGTTGCAGCTGCTGCCGCGGTCCTCATAACTGGGACTGCCATCGCACAAACACAAAATCCCGCTCCGCGTCAGGACACCGAAGAATCTGCCCGTAAAGGCATCGTAGCTCCGTCGCCAAGCATTGGCGGAGCCGGAACACCTGCCGGTGGAACCGCTAATACCACCACCCAACAGGCCGATCCCGAGCAGGCTCAGCGCAAAGGTGGAATCAGTCAGCCGGGCGTGGCCGGAACACCTGCTGCTGGCGGCGCCAATACGACGCAGCCCGCCGATCCCGAGCAGGCTCAGCGCAAAGGTGGCATCAACCAGCCCACGGGCGCTGGCGGCACGACACCCAAGTAATACTCAGTTTGCGATGAAAGGCCTCGGTTTCGCGACCGGGGCTTTTTTATTGTGTTCAAAGCCTGCCCTGATCAGCTAGGAGGTGTTTTAGACTCGACAGTGGTGAGCGCGTGACAAACCAACATGACCAAGCCCCGCGTCCGGAGCCCTGCAAAGCGGTGTGCATCGGCGAATGCATGGTCGAATTGGCGCGCGGACCAGACCGCCGCTTCGGACTGGCGCTTGGGGGCGACAGTTTCAACACCGCCGTTTATCTTGCCCGCGCTGGCGTGAGCACCGCCTATCTTACCGCTCTCGGCGATGACCCCTATTCCGAGGCTATTTTGAACCTTGCCGCCGCGGAAAATGTTGATACCTCGGCCATTATGCGGCTGCCCGGGCGCGTTCCAGGCCTTTATCTTATTGAAACGGACGAGGCCGGCGAACGGACCTTCTATTATTGGCGAGAAACCTCCCCTGCACGGGATGTGTTCTCCGGCGGCGGCGCTGCTTCCGTGCAGCCGCACCTAACGGGCGCCGCTTTGATCTACTTCTCCGGCATCACGCTTTGGTGCTATGCAAAGGACGGCCTCGAAGCATTTCTCAGCACCATCGAAACGGCGCGGGCGCGAGGGGCAAAGATAGCCTTCGACAGCAATTACCGCATCCGGTTGTGGGGCAGCGACAAAGAGCCGGTGCGCACCATTTTCAGCGCAGCCATTGCGCTTGCCGATATCGTCCTGCCCAGTCTCGACGATGACCGCCTGCTGTGGGGCGATCATTCCGCCGAGGGCACGCTTCGCCGCTATGCCGAGGCAGGGGTTCAAGAGATCGCCGTGAAGGACGGCGCGGGCGGTGTTTCAATTCTGCAAGCGGCGCAGCTACGCCATGTGCCGGTGCCGACCAAGATCAATCCCGTGGATACGACCGCCGCCGGAGACAGCTTCAACGCCGCCTATCTCGCGGCCAGGCTAGCGGGTCATGCACAGGAGCAAGCGGTATTATTCGGGCACCGCCTCGCCGCAATCGTGGTCAGCCATCGTGGAGCGATCGTGCCGCATGCGGCGACGGCGAGTTTGTTCTCGGAACTACGCGGTGCGCAGCCCCTGTGACGCTTCCCGCGACAGCTCGGTGATCCGCTGCCAATCTCCCTGGCGGACAGCCTCGGGCGATGCGAGCCACGACCCGCCGACGCAAACCACATTGGGCAGCGCCAGATAGGCGGCGGCCTTCGCCGCGTCGATGCCGCCAGTGGGGCAAAACTGCACATGTGCCAAAGGTGCGCCAATTGCTTTAAGCGCGGCTACGCCGCCTATGGCCTCGGCGGGGAAAAATTTCAAAAATTTGAAGCCATGCTCGGCGGCAGCCATCGCTTCCGAGGCGGTCGCAATGCCGGGCAGCAAAGGCACCGGCGCGGTGAGCCCGAGCTGGGCGAGTGCAGGTGTCAGCCCGGGCGAGACCAGAAAACCCGCCCCCGCTGCCACGCTGTCCCGCAAGTGCTCGGCGGTGAGCACGGTGCCCGCTCCAACCAGCATTCCGGGAAGCGCTGTCACGATTCGGCGTACCGCCTCGACAGCCGCTTTGGTCCGCAGTGTCACCTCGATGACATCGATGCCGCCGGCCTGCAAAGCGCGCGCCAGCGGAACGGCGGCATCGGCATCGTCGATCATGACGACCGGCACGACAGCGACCCGGCGCAACCGGGCGATAAATTCCTGCGAGGAAGCGGTCATCGCGCGGCTTTCAGGAGGGCTTCGCCGTTCATACAATCTCGGCAAAACACGGCAGGCTCGGCCGACGACGTCTCTGGCTAGCCGACCAGCGCGCCATGGCAGTGCTTAAATTTTTTGCCAGAGCCACAGGGGCACGCCGAATTGCGCGCGACCTTGCCCCATGTGGCGGTGTCGTTCGGGTCGACCACAGCCGCTGCCTTGGCGCCGCGCATCGGCTGACGCTTGGCTGCGTTGGTGCCGGACCGGCCCTGCGCCGCGCCCTTGCGGGACGGCATCGACCTGCCCTCGGTGCCCGTGGCCTGCTCCTCTTCCAGCTCGAACTCGTCCTCGCCCGTAAAGGGGTTAAAATGGTGGGCCTGCATTTCGGGCAGTTCCGGCATATCCATCTCGAACTGGGCGTTGGGCGCGAGTTGCACGTGCATCAGCTGCTCCGTCACCGCGACGCGCAGGCGGGCAAGCATGCTTTCAAAAAGCGTGAAAGACTCGCTTTTGTATTCATTGAGCGGATCGCGTTGCGCATAGCCGCGCAGTCCGACTGCCTGCCGCAGATGTTCGAGCATGATGATGTGCTCGCGCCAGAGATGATCGAGCGTCCGCAGCAGCACTTCCTTTTCGATGTGGCGCATCAGATCGGGGCCAAGCTCCGCGGCCTTTCGCGCCGCGGCGGCGTTCGCCTCGTTTAAAAGCCGCTCGTGGATTTCCTCATCGGCGATGCCCTCTTCCTTCGCCCAGTCCTGAACGGGCAAATCCAACCCGAAGGTTTCTTTCACCGCCTCCTGCAAGCCACCGGCATCCCACTGCTCGGCATAGGCGTTAGGCGGGATGTGCTCGGCGACGAGCTTATCCACGGTTTCGCGGCGCATATCGCCGACCGTCTCGTTCACCTCGTCCTTATGCATCAGCTCAATGCGCTGCTCGAAGATGACCTTGCGCTGGTCATTCATCACGTCGTCGTATTTCAGAATATTCTTGCGCATCTCGAAGTTGCGCGCTTCCACCTTTTGCTGCGCCTTCTCCAGCGCGCGATTGATCCAGGGGTGGATGATCGCCTCGCCTTCCTCTAGGCCCAAACGGCGCAGAATGCCGTCCATGCGCTCGGAGCCGAAAATGCGCATCAGATCGTCTTCGAGGGAGAGATAAAACTTGCTGCCGCCCGGATCGCCCTGGCGGCCGGAGCGTCCACGCAGCTGATTGTCGATGCGGCGGGATTCATGGCGTTCCGTGGCGATCACATACAAGCCGCCAGCTTGAATCGCTTTGTCCTTCTTTTCCGCAATTTCCTGTTGGATCTTTTCGCGCTCGGCCAGCATCTCGGCGCCTTCTGGCTCGCGGCCTTCCTCGCGCACCCGGGCAATGAAATTGCGCAGCCGCATATCGACGTTGCCGCCGAGCTGGATGTCCGTGCCGCGGCCGGCCATGTTGGTTGCGATCGTCACCGCGCCGGGCACGCCGGCATCCGCGATGATATGCGCCTCCTGCTCATGATAGCGCGCGTTGAGCACCTGATGCGGAATATTGGCCTGCTTCAATTGCTCGGCAAGTTTTTCCGATTTCTCGATCGAGGTCGTGCCCACCAGCACGGGCTGACCGCGCTCACGGCACTCCTTGATGAGCGTGATCACCGACTGATGCTTTTCGGGGGCGGTGCGGTAGACCTCGTCGTGGCCATCCTTACGGATCATAGGCTTGTTGGTCGCCACCTCGATCACGTCGAGATTGTAGATGTCGAGAAATTCGCCGGCCTCGGTCAGCGCGGTGCCGGTCATGCCGGCGAGCTTTTCATATAGGCGGAAATAGTTCTGGAACGTGATGGAGGCCAGCGTCTGGTTCTCGGGCTGAATATCGACCTGTTCCTTGGCTTCCAGCGCCTGGTGCAATCCTTCGGAATAGCGACGGCCTTCCATCATGCGGCCGGTGAATTCGTCTATGATGACCACTTGGCCGTTACGCACGATGTAGTCGCGGTCACGGGCGAACAGGGTATGTGCCCGCAGCGCGCAATTCACGTGATGGACAAGGGAGATATTTTCCAAGTCGTAAAGCGAGGTTTTCTCGGCGAGGACGGCGCGTTCGCGCAGCATCTCCTCGACTCGCTCATTGCCAGATTCGGTGAGGGTAACCGTGCGCTGCTTCTCGTCCAGCTCGTAATCGGCCTTGGCCAGGAGGGGAATGACTTTGTCAATGGAGATATAGAGATCGGAGCGGTCCTCGACGGGTCCGGAGATGATCAGCGGCGTGCGCGCCTCGTCGATTAGGATGGAGTCCACCTCGTCGACGATGCCATAATAATGGCCTGCAAGTTCCGCCGGACGCCCACCCGATTGCACCATCTCGGCGGTGGAATATTTCATATTGTCGCGGAGATAGTCGAAGCCGAACTCGTTATTGGTGCCATAGGTTATGTCGCAGGCGTAGGCTTTGCGGCGATCGTCGTCGTTCAGCTCGTGCAGGATGCAGCCGACCGAGAGGCCGAGAAACCGGTAGATGACGCCCATCCATTCCGCGTCGCGCTTGGCCAGGTAATCGTTGACCGTGACCACATGCACACCGCGTCCGGCGAGCGCGTTGAGATAGACGGCCAAAGTGGCGACGAGCGTTTTGCCCTCGCCCGTCTTCATTTCGGCGATCTTGCCGTCATGCAGCACCATGCCGCCGACAAGCTGCACATCATAATGACGCTGACCTAAGGTGCGTTTGGCGGCTTCGCGAACGGTTGCGAAAGCGGGGCCAAGCAGATCGTTCAGCGTCTTGCCCTCGGCGAATTCCTTGCGGAACTTCGCCGTGCGCTCGCGCAGCGCTTCGTCCGAAAGCGCCGCGAGTTCGGGCTCCAGCGCATTGATAGCGGGAACGCGGGCCTCATAGGCCTTCAGCTTTCGCTCGTTGGAGGTGCCAAAAATTTTGCTCGCCAGGGCGACAAAGGAAACCATCTGCAAAACCTCGTTTCGCTCAGCTCGCTCGACAACAAGCCAGGGCAGAATAAATTCGTTCGCCAGCGCAATAGCAGCGGCGCCCGCGTGATCCTCATTCGGTGGACGGGAATGATGATCGGCAGGCTGCTGACGGCATGGCTGCCAGACGGCGGTTGCTCGCCGGCAAATTGCATCATGACAGATAAGAGGGGCCGTAAACCTTGTCAACGCGATGCTTACCGGCGCGCGCCCGGCAAGCAGCGATTTTCGTCTCAGCTTAGGAAGTCTTTGCGTGCGCGGTTTGGGAGCGCTAAGAAAGCGTCAACTTGCCCCATCGCGAGCACATTGTTCTGGCCTCATTTCCGCCATGTCAGCAAACGGCTACAAACCATGAGGATTAATGTGAAAAAGACCCTATCTGCAGCTCTCGTCGCGGCCGCTACCGCCTTTGGCGGATGGAGCGTCGCGGCAGAGCCGAACACCCCGGTGGCGAAAGTCAACGGCATGGAGATCACGCAAGCGGAACTTCGCTTCGCCGAGGCTGAAATCGGCTCGGAACTGGCCGGAGTGCCCGCGGAAAGCCGCCGCCGGGTGCTGATCGAATATCTTATCGAGGCGCATTTGATGGCGCAAGCTGCCGAGAAAGCGCAGCTCGCCTCGGGCGCGGAATTCGACGCGCGCATGAAGTATTACCGCATGCGCGCTCTGCGCGATTCCTATTTCGAGTCCAAGGTGCGCGACAACGTGGCCGACGGCCAGGCAAAGACGCTTTACGACGAGCGGGTCAAAGCCATTCCGGTGCAGCAGGAAGTGCGTGCCCGCCACATTCTTGTTAAGACCGAGGATGAAGCCAAGAAGATCGGCAATGACATTTCCGGCGGCGCTGATTTCGCGGAAATGGCGAAAAAGCATTCCCAAGATTCAGGCGGCCAAGGCGGCGGCGATCTCGGGTATTTCACGCGCGGGCAGATGGTAAAAGCCTTCGATGATGCCGTTTTCTCAACCGAGCAGGGCAAGATTTCCGCGCCCGTGCAGACAGAGTTCGGCTGGCATCTCATCAAGGTCGAAGACAAGCGCGACCGTCAGCCTCCGTCCTTCGACGAGGTTAAGGACCAGATCACAGCCTCGCTCATTCAAGCCAAGCTGCAATCGACTGTTCAGGAAATGCGCGGAGCGGCCAAGATCGAGATCCTCGATCCGGACGTGAAGAAGGCCGTCGACGCCGAGAACGCGGCAGCCAGCCCCGACCCGGCGGCGCCAAAGCCGGAAGAGAAGAAATAGAGCGGCGGAAGACATCCTTTGAAGCCTTCGCCCTTTGCACCGGACCGCATGCCCGACCTGCCGCCCTTGACGGGCGTGCGGCTCGCGGCGGCGGAGGCTGGAATCCGCTATAAGGGCCGCAAGGATGTGCTCTTGGTGCTGCTTCCGGAGGGGACGCAGGTTGCGGGCGTTCTGACGCAATCCAAGACCGGCTCCGCGCCGGTTGACTGGTGCCGTGCGCGCCTTGCCGCAGGGAGCGCGCGCGCGCTCGTCGTCAATTCCGGCAATGCTAACGCCTTCACGGGAATGCGCGGCCGGGAAGCGGTGCAAGAAACAGTGCGCCTGGCGGCTGCCGCCGCCGCTTGCGCGCCAGAGGCGGTGTTCGTCGCCTCGACGGGCGTTATCGGCGAGCCGCTCGACGCAGGAAAGTTTTCTGGCGTGTTAGACAGCTTGGCTACCGTCGCCGACGAGGACGGATTTGCGGATGCCGCCCGCGCCATCATGACAACGGATACCTTTCCCAAGCTCGCAACGCGGCAGGCCGAAATCGGCGGCGTTCCCGTCACGCTGAACGGCATCGTCAAAGGCTCGGGCATGATCGCGCCGGACATGGCCACCATGCTCGGCTTCCTGTTCACCGATGCCCCGATCACGGCCCCGGTGCTGCGCACGCTCCTGCGCCGCCATGTCGACACCACTTTCAACGCCATCACCGTCGATAGCGATACCTCAACCAGCGACACGCTGCTGCTTTTCGCCACCGGCACGGCAGGCGCGCGCGGCTGTCCCCGAGTAGAGAATGTGGACGACCCGCTGCTGGCGGATTTCTCCCGCGTGCTGCATGCGCTGATGCATGAGCTTGCGCTGCTCATCGTCAAGGATGGCGAGGGCATCTCCAAACTCATCATGGTGCGTGTGGAAGGCGCCGAGACCGACGCCGCCGCCAAGCGCATCGCGCTCTCCATCGCCAACTCGCCGCTGGTGAAAACCGCGATCGCCGGGGGCGACGCCAATTGGGGCCGCGTGGTCATGGCCGTCGGCAAGGCGGGCGAGGCGGCCAACCGCGACCGGCTAGCGATCTGGTTCGGCGACATCCTCGTCGCCAAGGACGGGATGCGCGCGCCGGACTACAGTGAGGATGCCGCCTCTGCCCATGTCCGCGGCCGGGAGATCGCCATACGCACCGATGTGGGCGCGGGCGGCACGGGCCAGGCGACGGTGTGGACCTGCGATCTGACGCATGGCTATATCGATATCAACGCCAGTTATCGCAGCTAAGCACACCAATGGGCGAAACCGCCGCCGTGACCCGCCTCGTCCTCGTGTCGGCCTGCGCGCTGATCGACACCGATGGGCGCGTGCTGCTGACGCAGCGGCCCGAGGGCAAGGCGATGGCCGGGCTGTGGGAGTTTCCAGGCGGCAAGGTCGAGCCCGGCGAGACGCCCGAGGCCGCCGTGATCCGGGAATTGCGCGAGGAACTCGGCATCGAGATCAAGGGCAAGTGCCTCGCGCCACTCACCTTCGCCAGCCACGCCTATGCGGATTTCCACCTGCTGATGCCGCTTTATGTCTGCCGCCGCTGGGATGGCGAGATCGAACCGCAAGAGGGGCAAGCACTCGCCTGGGTACGCGCGGGCCGGCTGCGCGACTATTCCATGCCGCCCGCCGATGAGCCGCTCATAGCCATCCTGCAAGACTGGTTGTAGGAGCCACCGCGAGGAATTTAGCCTTGCGCAAACCGCGAGCGGCCATCATTTCTAGCCTAACAACAATCGCGCGCGGCCGCCCAGAGCGCGATCGGGTGAGATGGAGACGAAAGGCATAACTTCAGTGGTCATCAGCGCAAAAGCGGTGATGACCACTGAAGTTGCTGTCGCCCGATGTTTCCGGCTCAAGTGATCACGCAAACGCTGCCGGACCTCTGAGAGAACAATATTGCGAAGCCAAAGCAAGCGATCCACCACCTCCGCGGCGGGCACGGAACGGAAAGGCAGTCATTTCTCCATTCTGCGGACGCTTCTGCCGTTCGTGTGGCCACAGGACCGGCCGGATCTGAAGCGCCGCGTCGTGCTTGCCGGTGTCGTCCTAGTGCTCGCCAAGCTTGTCACCGTCATGACGCCGTTCGCCTACAAGGCGGCCGTGGACTGGCTGACCGCCAATGACGCCAACAATATCGAGACCGCGCTGACCATCGTCCCAATCATGCTGATCATCGCCTATGGCGTCGGCCGCGTGATGATGATGGGGTTCACACAAATCCGCGACCTGTTATTCACCAAGGTGGGCCAGAACGCGGTGCGGCGCCTGTCCAGCGAGACCTTCACGCATCTGCACAATCTGTCGCTGCGCTTTCATCTGGAGCGCAAGACCGGCGGCCTGAGCCGCGTCATCGAGCGCGGGCGGCAGGCCGTCGAGCTGATCATCCGCATGGGCATCCTCAATTCGGTGCCCACGGCCCTTGAGCTTGTGCTGGTGCTCGGCATCGTCGCCTATCTCTTCGGCTGGGAATTCGTGCTGGTCATCGCCGTAACGGTCGCGGCCTATATTCTCTACACCTTCCGCGCCAGCGAGTGGCGTTTGGCCATTCGCCGCGAATGGAACGAAAGCGATACCGAGGCCAACACCCGAGCCGTCGACAGCCTGCTTAATTACGAGACGGTGAAATATTTCGGCAATGAGGGCTGGGAAGCGCGGCGCTTCGATCAGTCGATGGAGAAATATGAGCGCTCGGCGATGCGCGCCTATGTCTCGCTAGGCTGGCTGAATATCGGGCAGTCCGTGATTTTCACCCTTGGCCTGACGACCTGCATGCTGCTATCCGCGCGCGGCATCGCCCAGGGCACCTACACCATCGGCGATTTCGTCTTGATCAACGCCCAGCTCGTGCAACTCTACGTGCCGCTCAATTTTCTCGGCATGATTTACCGCGAACTGAAGCAGGGTCTCGTCGATATCGAGGCGATGTTCGAACTATTACACCGTGATCCCGAGATCACGGATGCACCAGGCGCCAAGCCGCTTGTGGTTAGCCAGGGCCATATCCGCTTCGAGAACGTGCACTTTTCTTACGAGCCGACGCGGCAAATCCTCAAGGGCATCGATTTCGAGGTGCCGGCCGGCAAAATGGTTGCGATCGTCGGTCCCTCCGGAGCCGGCAAATCCACCATTTCGCGCATTCTGTTCCGCTTCTACGCCATCTCGGAGGGCCGGGTCACCATCGACGGGCAGGATATCAGCAAGGTGCAGCAGGCCTCCTTGCGCGCGGTGATCGGCATGGTTCCCCAGGATACGGTGCTGTTCAACGACACGATCGGCTACAATATCCGTTATGGCCGCCCTGATGCCACCGAGGACGAGGTCCGCGAAGCCGCCCGCATGGCGCAAATCGACGACTTCATCCGCATGCTTCCCGAAGGCTACAAGACGCAGGTCGGCGAGCGCGGGCTCAAACTGTCCGGCGGCGAAAAGCAGCGCGTCGCCATCGCGCGCACCATTTTAAAATCGCCGCCGATTCTGATGCTGGACGAGGCGACGTCGGCGCTCGACAGCTATACGGAAAAGCAGATCCAGGCCGCGCTCGACCGCGTGGCGCAAAACCGCACGACACTGGTCATCGCGCACCGCCTCTCAACCATCGTCCATGCCGACGAAATCCTCGTGCTGCAGGCCGGGCGCATTGTGGAGCGCGGAACGCATGCGGCATTGCTCGCCCAGCACGGGCTTTATGCGGGGATGTGGGAACGTCAGCTTGAAGCCGAGCAGGTCCAGCGGCGGGTTGAGGAACTGGTGGAGGACGGCCTCGTTCCGCAGACATCGATGGGTTTAGCAAAGACCGTGCCTGCCGCGTAAAGCGGCCGGCGGCGCGCGGCGCGCGGCGCACGCTGCTTCTCCCGCCGCTCCCACGGCCTTCAATGATTCAAGGCTATTGGACACCCGCCCGCCACCGCGATGAGACCCTATCCGAGTCGCGATCAGGGAAGTTACAAGGGCACATTCTCTGCAATTTCCGCTCTGAGCCCTCTCCCGATCGTGAGCCTTTATGGCGAACCATGAACGTTCGCCATGCGGGAGAGGGCGGCGACGACGCCACCGGGTGAGGGGAGCCGCGTAATGCCGTGCATCCGATATCCCTGGCTCACTATGACTGCTGCCCTGTTCCATAGTGTTGGCGCGTGAAAACCCAAGCGTCGCAAACGGGTGTGAAACCCAGTTTGGCGTAGCAGCGGTTGGAAGAGGGGTTGGAGAGGTCCGTGTAGAGGCAAGCGGTCTTGTGCCCCTCGGCAAAAATCTGATCGACGACGGCGGCGGTCACTGCACCGCCAAAGCCCCGCGCGCGGAACTCTGGCGGTGTGTAAACCGGCGCGATGGACGCGCAATTGCGAATGTGGCGGCCGATCGCCGCCATAGCGACAGGTTGGCCGTCCACCATCCAGAGGAAGTGCCGTCCCTGCCGTGCCGCGCGCTCCACGTCCTCGCGGCTTGGGACGGGGTCTTCGGGCACCGCCTCGCGGTTGAATGCTAGCGACCATTCCATGAGCAGGCCTGCATCGTCGAGGGTGATGCGCCGAGCGGCACCTGGCACATTCGGGCGCTTGGGCGGCGCGCTTAGAGCATGAATGCGCTGCGCCATGCCCGCCTTGAATTTCAGTCCCTGCCCTTCCGCATGCCGGACGAACCACTGCGCCGTCTCGTCCGGACCGGCAACACTGGGATATTCCAGCGCGGCGGTAGCGATCGCGAAGTCGCGGCATTGCGCCTGCGAGGGTTCGCCAAGCAGCAACCCACGCCGCGGCGTCTTGATGGCGCACTGGCCCGGACCGCCCAGCGTCCAGAACATAAGGTCAAGCGACGGATCGCCCTTGACGCGCTCTAGCAGCCCGAGAATGAGATTGTGCCGGGCTTCGTTCGCCTCGAGCGCCGGCGCATGCAGGGCAATGAAATCGACAAGCTTCATGGCACACAGCTTCGTTTGCGGATGTCCGCTGAAATTGATATCACGCCTCAATGTCGAGCGGAACGCGCACAGGCGCGGCGCAGCCGCAAGTCGCGGCTGCAAACGCGTTGCCGTTTCGACGAAGTTGGGCGCTAAGAGCCCGGCTGCGAACACGCCACGGGGATATTCATGAACGACCGGCACGGCCTTATCGATACGATCCTCGCTGGCTTTACGCCCATACATTGGGACGGGCACAAATTCATCGCTATCGGCGCGATCGCCACGCTTTTGCTCTTCTGGATATGGAATCCACTCGGCTGGATTGGCGTTTTCGTCACAGCCTACATGGCCTATTTCTTCCGCGATCCGGAACGCGCCACGCCCATTCGCGAGGATTTGGTCATCGCGCCGGCGGACGGGCGTATCGTGGCGCTACGGCTGAAAACGCCGCCCGCCGAGCTTGGCCTGCCGCCGGCGCCGATGACCTGCATTTCCATCTTTCTTTCGGTGTTCGACGTTCACATCAACCGCGCCCCGGTCAGCGGGCAAATTGCGCGCAGAGTGTATGTGCCGGGCCTTTTCCTCAACGCCGCGCTGGATAAGGCCAGCGACGACAATGAACGCGAGGCGATGGTGTTCCGCACTGCGTCCGGCCGCGAGATCGGCACGGTGCGCATCGCCGGGCTTGTGGCCCGCCGCATCGTCACCTTGGTGGGCGAGGGAGAGATCATCGCGGCGGGCGGCCGTGTGGGCCTGATCCGCTTCGGCAGCCGGGTTGATATTTACATTCCCGAAGGCAAGGGCGTGCTCGTCGCGGAAGGGCAGCGCTCCATCGGCGGCGAAACAGTGCTCGCCGACCTGCGCTCCGAGGAGATCGGCCGCGAGGTGCGTGTGAGTTAGTGAGGTGTAGAAGCTGGTCTATCAGCACTGCAATCCAAAGGGAGCGGCCCCAAGGGGAGTTTGGCGCAGCACGTCTGGTTAAGCCTGGTCATCTTTATCCTTCCCTTTGTAGCGCTGACTATCCGAGCAATCTTGCTCATGTCTTCAATCAGAAGAAGCTGTGCGCTGCCACTGCACCCAGCCGCGCCCTTTATGGCCGAAATCGAACAGCTCCGGATGCAGGATCTCCGCGAGGATTTCCACGCTGTCCGCGAGGCGCGGGCCGGGTCGGTTGAAATACTGATTGCCATCGACAATGGCGACACGTCCGGCGCGGACCGCGGGCTGCTCGGCAAAGCCGGGAAGCGCCGCGAGGATCGGCATGTCGGCGCTGGCGCGTTCGATATCGTAGCCGCAAGGCATCACCACGATCACCTCCGGCGCGGCTGCCAGTGCCTCCTCCCTGGTGATCCAGCGCGAATGCACGCCGGGCTCCGCCAGCAGGCTGGTGCCTCCGGCCAGGTCGACCAGCTCCGGCATCCAATCCGCGGCGGCCATCAGCGGATCGATCCATTCGACGCACAGCACGCGCGGACGCGAAGCCGCGAGTGATGCGCGCGCGGCAACGGCGTCCATGCGCGCGCGCATCGCCGCGATCAGCGCGCCGCCGGCTCCGGGCACGCCGAGCGCCTCCGCGATACGGCCGATGTCGGTCCAAACATCTCCCAGCGCGTTGGGCCGGCAAGACACAACGCGCGTGTCGTGCGCCGTCCAGTCGCGGATGGCGTCCTCGACATCCTTGAGGCTGGCCGCGCAGACCTCACAATGGTCCTGCGTGACGATCACGTCCGGGCGCAGCGCCTTCAGCTGCTCGCCATCGAGACGGTAGACGGACGCGCCTTCCTGCACGAGCGTCTTCACCCGCTGATCGATGTCATGGCTGGATCCGTCGAGCGGAAATTTGGCCTCGGTGAGCACAGGGACGGTTGCGATGTCCGCAGGAAAATCGCATTCATGCGAGCGGCCCACGATCCAGTCGCGGCAGCCGAGCGCCACAACGATCTCCGTGGCGCTGGCGATCAGCGTGGCGACGCGCTTCGGGGTGCCCGGCCCGGCATTGTGGTTTTCGTCTGATGGATCGGGCATCTATGCCGTACTACTTCTCTATTGCCTTCCGGATTCTCCTTGGAGGAGAGATCGTGAGGAGAGTAGCCGAGGGAGCACCAATGCCCAATATCGAAGTTCGGCGGGAAGCCCGCTTGGCCGAGGATGAATTCCTCGATGTGCTGCACCGCTCGGGTCTAGCCGAGCGCCGCCCCGTGGCCGACCCCGCACGCATCGCGTCCATGCTGGAACACGCCAATCTCTTCGTGACGGCGCGCGATGCGGGGTTGTTGATCGGGCTATCACGCTGCGCCACGGATTACGCCTATTTTTGCTACTGCTCCGATTTGGCGGTGGATAAGGCCTATCAGCGGCAGGGCATCGGCAAGCAGTTGCTGGACGCCACACGCGCCGAACTGCATCCCAAGGCCACGCTCTATCTCATTGCCGCTCCGGCGGCCATATCCTATTACGAGCATATCGGCATGACCCGGCACGAGCGTTGTTTCGCGTTCCTGCCCGATAGCAGAGTGTGAGGACATGGCCGGCAAAAGCACAGCAGGCAATTTCTTTGAGGATTTCACCCTCGGGCAGGCCATCACACACGCGGTCCCGCGCACGCTGACAACCGGAGATGCCGCGCTGTACACAGCGCTTTACGCCCCGCGCTTTGCCGTTCAGTCGTCCGCTGACTTCGCCAAGGCGCTGGGCTACCGCGAGGCGCCAATCGACGACATGCTCGTGTTCCACATCGTGTTCGGCAAGAGCGTGCCCGACATTTCCCTCAACGCCGTCGCCAATCTCGGCTATGCCGAGTGCCGTTTTCTTAAGCCGGTGTTCCCCGGCGACACGCTGGCCGCCACCTCGCATGTGATCGGCCTGCGCGAAAATTCCAACCGCAAAAGCGGCATCGTTTACGTCCGCACGAGCGGCCGCAACCAGCATGGCTGCACGGTGCTCGACTATGTGCGCTGGGTGATGGTGCGCAAGCGCGACGCAGCAAGCCAGGCGTCGGAGAATTCGGTCCCGGAACTGGCGCCAAAGGTCGAGCCCGGCGCTCTCGGCCGCGCGGTGCCGCCGCTACACCGCGCGGCTTATGAGTATGCGCTGGCCGGAGCGAGCCACGGCTGGGGCGATTACGCGGTGGGCGAGCGCATCGACCATGTGGATGGCGTCACCATCGAGGAAGCCGAGCATCAAATGGCCACGCGCCTGTATCAGAACACCGCGCGCGTGCATTTCAATCAGCACGGCGCGGGAGAGGGCGGACGGCGGCTCGTCTATGGCGGGCACATCATCTCGCTGGCGCGGGCGCTCAGCTTTAACGGCCTCGCCAATGCGTTCCACGTCTCCGCGATCAATGCCGGGCGTCATGTCGCCCCGGCCCATGCCGGCGACACGGTCTACGCCTGGAGCGAGGTACTGGAGACCACGGAAATCCCTGGCCGCGACGACATCGGCGCGCTCCGTCTGCGCACGGTCGCGGTGAAGAACCGCAGCGCGGCGAGCTTTCCGCTGATGGGGGATGGGAATAGCTATGAGGAAGGGGTGATCCTCGATCTGGATTACTGGGTGACGCTGCCGCGCTAAGTGCTGGAGGGCTCCGGGTCCTCCCTTTGCTGAAGAAGGTTGCCAGGTCTCCAAATCCGGAAAGCTGATCGATGTCCGCCGCCAAACTGCCCGTAGAACGCAGGGGTTTGGTGTTTTCGCGACCCCAAAAAGCAAGCCGCTGTTGCACGAAGCTGTCCGGGCGTTCTCGGCATCGGTGTCTCAGTGCATCACAGGCACAGCAGCCGCGCCGCTGCGGCTGACATGTCGATCAGCATCGCCGGCCCGCGCGCGAGCATCAGATAGGCCGCGCTCGCGCAGAGCAGGCCGATGCCGGAGATGACGGCGATGCGCAGTCCGATCGGCATATTGCGCCTCCTATTCGGCCGCGGCCAAGCGCGCGATCCGCGGCGATGGCACCTCGCGGATCGGCAGATGCAGCAGCGCCGCCATCAGGCTTACCGCGATCGACGCCCACCACAGCATATCATAGGACTGATAGGTGTCGTACAGCCATCCGCCCAGCCACGCGCCGAGGAAGCTGCCCACCTGGTGCGACAGAAAGACGATGCCGTAAAGCGTCGACAGCCAGCGCGGGCCGAAAAACGTTACGATCAGCCCGCTGGTGAGCGGGATCGTGCCGAGCCAGAGAAAGCCGAGGATCGCGGCGTAGAGGATCACCCGCGTCTCGGTCAGCGGGATGTAAAGCAGCGCTAGGAAAATCAGCCCGCGTCCAAGATAGATCAGCGTCAGCGCGACGCGCTTGGGCATGATCTCGCCCGCGCGGCCGCAAAGGTAAGTGCCCGCGATGTTGAAAAGGCCGACGACCGTCAAGGCGATCACCCCTAGGCTGGCATCGAAATTTTTGTCGGAGAGATAGGCGGGCAGGTGCACGCCCACCGCCGCGAGCTGGAAACCGCAGACGAAGAACCCGGCGGTCAGCAGCATAAAACTTGGATGCCGCAACGCTTCACCAATTGCCGCGCCTATGCGCTGCTCGGGGACGCCGCTGCCCCTTGCCGCGGCTTGCTTCGGCACGGAGCTGCTCAATGCAAAGCCCAAGGGCGCCATGATCGCGGCCGTCCCGGCAAGCACGAAGAGGCTCATCACCCATCCGGTGCCGTCGATCAGCAAATGCGCATAGGGCAAGGCGACGAACTGGCCGATGGCGCTGCCCATGCTTGTGAGGCTCAGCGCGAGCTGGCGTTTTTCCGGCGGTGCCGCGCGCCCGACGACGCCGAGCACCGCGCTGATGCCCGTGCCGGCAACGCCGAGGCCGATAAGGATGCCGCTGACGATAAGGCCGCCTTCGCCTGAAGCGGTCGCCATGACAGACAGGCCCGTCACGTAAAGGACCGCGCCGCCGAGCAAAACCCAAAGCGCGCCGAATTTGTCGCTCAGCGCGCCAGCGAAGGGCGATCCGAAGCCCCACAACAGATTAAGCAGCGCAATCGAGAAGGAAAAGGCCTGACGGCTGACGTCGAGATCCTGCGTGATCGGCTTCAGATAAAGCCCGAACGTCTGGCGTATGCCCATATTGACCGCAAGGATGGTCCCGGCAACCAGGATGATCAGCCAGAGCAGGTCGACGCGCTTCTGCATTGCAGGGCCTCTTGCGTGATGCTGCCGAGACAGCCTGCCTGTACAATTCGAGCAGAGCCTGATGTTGTCCAGCGACGTTTTGTCATGGCAGCCATCACGAAAATTTATGGCTGAGGCGTCAGCGCCAAGATGCCGTGATCGGTTTCGACCGGTTGACGGTTCTCGCCGAGAGCGCGGCTACGCATATGGATGCGCCATCCTGAATTGGCCTGTTGGAAAGTCAACAGATTGTAGCGCGCCCTTAATCCGGCTTCAGGGAATGCGGACGAAGCCGCCGCGACGCCGACGACGAAAACCGTGCCATGGGGGGTTTGGAGCGAGGCAAGGCTGTCCGCGTGAGCGTGGCCGTGGAGGATCAACTCCGCGCCATGCCGCATCAGCTGGACCTGCACCCCGTGGGCATCGTGCAAGCCGTGCCGCCACGGCGACATGCCCGGCAAAGGCGGATGGTGAATGAGAATGACGCGGCAAACTTGTTCCTCGCCAAGGGTGCCGAGCACGGGGCCGAGCTGAGCCAATTGCGCGCTGCCAAGCCTGCCCGATCCCAGCAGCGGCAAAGTAGGAATTGCGGATGAAAGCCCGATAAGAGCGATATCGCCAAAGCGGCGTACAAAGGGGAAACCGCTTACAGCCGCGGCGGCAATCCCATGGCCCGCCGCGTTACACTGCATGTATTCATACCAGCGGCGAAAGCCGGGATCGCGTCCCAGGCGCACATAGGCGTCGTGATTGCCGGGGACAACAGTAACACTGTCCGTCGGCCCGACCGACTCCAGCCAAGCCTGCGCCAGGCGAAATTCCTCCGGCAGCGCGATATTCACGAGATCGCCGGTGATGGCGATATGGTCCGGCCGCTGTTCGGCAAGATCAGCCATCAGCGGATCGAGAAACGCGCGGCTATACTGGATGCGCCGCTTTTGCCAATTCATGTAACCGAGCAAACGCTTACCGAAAAGCTGATCCCATCGCGGCCTTGGGAGAGGGGCGAGGTGAACATCGGACAGGTGGGCAAGCGTAAACATCGCGGGCATCCGGCGGACAAGGGCAAGGTTCTTGGAAGGATCGTCTTAGCCCTATAGCGGAGAAGCCCAAGCGGTGATGCCGGGCGGACCGAGACAGTGCGGGACCGCGTGAGACTTCAAACCGGCAACTCGATGAGCTTGGGCGCGAGCTGGCCATTCGTGATCATGAGCTGGCCAACTGTCACGGGTAGCCGGAAGCGGCGCGGGCCTGCACTGCCGGGATTGAAATACAGCACGCCCTGCTTCTCTTCGATCGCCGGCCGATGCGTGTGGCCGGAAATGACAGCCGACATGCCGGCAGTATCCGGTTCGATGGCCAGATCCGCGAGGATATGCAGAACGTAAAGCTGGTGGCCGCCGAAGGAGATGGTCTCCGTATGCGGCAACGGCGCGGCCCAGACACCGCTGTCGACATTGCCGCGCACGGCGAAAACCGGCGCTAGTGCCATGAGATGGCCGAGCACGTCAGGGCGGCCAATGTCACCGGCATGAATGATTATGTCGCTGCCCTGCAAAGCGCTCAGCGCTTCGGGACGGATCAAGCCATGCGTATCAGATATGAGCCCGATCATCTTGGTCATGGCGGGCATCAAGCATATTCGCGTTTGCACCTCAAGCGTTTCAACCAGGAGCTTCGCAACCGCCTGACACCGTGAGTGCGCAAAATTTGGGAGGGTTCGCAATGGTAAGCCTAAGACCTACGCGGCGATGCCCGCCTGAAGCCGCTCCAACACGTCGCGCTGGCGGGAGATCTCGTCGCCGATCACCTTCGCCGCAAGAACGCGAAGCTCCTCGCTTTCGTCCAGCGTCGGCAGCAAGTCGTCAAGGAAGTGCTCCAGGAGAGAGATCGAACGGCTAGCATGGAAGATGCTGGGCTCGGTGATGCGCGGAATGGTGAAATCGACGATATCGGTTTCCAGCGAGCCGCCCTGCGCTGGGCGACCATCCGTGCGAGCCGCTCCAAGAACCGCCTTGAAGTCGTCGGGCGAAAGCGGTGGTCCGGCCTCCCCGGATTGCCGGAGCCGTTCCAGGACGACATCCAGCCGCTCGCCTTCGACTTTCCGAGCCATTTTCCACCAATCCCGCGAATAGTCTCAGAACCGCTTTGGGCGGCCTATCGATACGTCAGCGCCAAGGATTCGCCTTCACGCTCCAGAACAACGCGGTCTTCGGCAATGCGTTGCAGGATCCAGCCATTATCGAGCTGCGCGCCTTCGTAGAAATGCGCGCCCTCTTCGGTGATCACATAAGGCCGCTCGCCGAACCATATGGCCTGCAAGCGCAATGTCGGCGTGGACTTGCTTTCACCGATAGCGACATTGGCCGTGAGCACAACGCGGCTGCCATAGGATTCGTCAAACCACTGCTGAACCGCCGTCCATGCCGCCGCCTCCCGCTTGGTAAGGCCGCCAGCGACGATCACACGTTTGTCTCCGGTCGTCACTTTCAAGGACTGAATGTTGACCGATTTCAGCCGCGCCAAGAGTTGGCTCGCAGCTTCGTCCCCCGTCGATTGCGGGGCCGGCTCGGTGACTTTTCTGCCGAATTTTCCCAAGCTGTCCACATCGCTGTAAAAGGCGGTCTTCGTGAGGGCCAATTTTGGCTCCGAGGCGGCCTCGGCGATCTTGGAAGGGGATAGCGGCGCTTGCCGGGCGGCGACGGACACGGCCAATGCACAGCAGATCACGCCGCCAGCGGTCGCGAGCGGCCGGCCGGACAGGAATTTGCCAACCGGCTGAAGCTTGCCGGTTAGAAACCGCGCCTCGTTGGCGCCGGGATGGGAGAGCCTTATGCGGGCGTCGCCCATCGCAATATCGATAGGAAGGCGAAGCTTACAGCCGTGGCCTTGCGTGACGAGCTCATTGCCAAGCTCAAGATCGCCGCCGACCGCTTCGACGCGGATGCAGTTGCCCTCGATACGCAAGCGCGCATGTTCCGCGACAACGCCTGGATCTCTTAAGACAATATCGGCGTCGGGCGTGGAACCTATGGAATAGCTTCTCTCTTCGAGGGCTAGACTGACGCCGCTATGATATCCGCCGACGACTTCTAATTCCGGCTTAGAGGCAGTCTGTTCTCGACGAATCATTCGCACGCTCATCATACCTCACCCTGTCAACCCATCGAGCGGACAGCGACACGCAAATGCACGCGCCGGAAACGAACTTGCTTGGAGAAGAATCGCTTGCGGCGCCGGATGTCCGGCGCCGCAAACGGGAGGCCTTAGCCGCCGTATCTCGCCTTGTCGATCGTCTTGTCGTTCAGCTTAATTTCGCTGGTCTTTGTATTGTACTCAAGGTTCTTGATCATCAGCTCTTCGAGCTTGGCCAAGGAGGCCTGAGCCGCGGCATCGTAACCGCCAGCGCCGCCGGTCGGGGGAGTTGAGCCCATTGAACTCTCCATTCGTAAGTTGCCTGTCTGCGCTTGCTCAACGAGCATTTTTCGGAGGGCGATAAGGCCCTGCCCCCTTCGCGCAGTGATGTCTAAATTAGGCGGCCACCATCTAATAGTCAACCTACAATATTGAATTGCGAAACTTGCTCCAAATCGTTACACTCCAGCGTTGCTTACGAGCGGCCAACTTGAAGTTAACACAAACTGGCAGATCGAGTTGAGAGAAAATTTTAAGTTAGTGTCTCTCATTAGCGGATTAACGAAAATCTTAATGAAAAATAAACTTAGCAGTACTGAGATGCAACCTAGACCAAACTGACAGCTTGATAGTAAAACGCTAAAGTGATCCGTAAGCAGATTAAAAGATGGCCAAGAATATCCGTATACTGACAAAAACCGGCCTTCGTTCAATTGGGCGTCGAGCCTCATACACGGCTTTGGCTGCTATCGCGGCGCTCTCGATTCTTTCATCTGACCCTGCGCAAAGCTTGGAGCCGAAATGGCCGGCCGGTCCGTATAAATATCTCGTGGTTGACCAGGACGTCCGCGACATGCTGATCGAGTTTGGGCGCAATCTGAACATCAACGTTAAAATCAGCGAGCATGTGAGTGGCCGCCGCATCCGGGGGCGCATCCCGGTGACCACCGCAGAGCAGTTTCTGAAGCGGATTTGCGAGAGCTACGGGCTTGTCTGGTATTTTGACGGCGCCGTTCTCCACGTTAGCGCCGAAAACGAAGTCCGCACCGAATTGGTGGATCTCGGTTCGGTAAGCCCGAACGGTGTGAATGAGAAGCTGCAAGCGCTCGGAATTGCCGATCCGCGCTACGCTATCCGGAGCACGGGCGACACCAAGGTTTTGTCGATATCTGGTCCCCCGCCCTATCTGTCCCTTGTCCGCCAAACCGTCGCGACCATGCAGAAAGCGGCTTCTCCACGATCCGTGCGGGAAGTTCAGGATGGCGATGACGTCAAGGTTAAGGTGTTTCGTGGCCGCCGCGAGGGTTCGTAAAGGCGCGGACGTGCCCGCATTGATGTAATTAAAGGCAGGAAGGAGAAGAGTGATGACAGGTCATTGCCAAGGGGTGGAGGGCGGACGCGTCCAGTCTGACCTCCTCCAACTTTTACGCATGGGATGCTTCGAGATGGTCGAAGAAGTCCTGGAGGGGAAGATCGGCAAGATCAAGGACAAACTGAAGGCTCTGCAAAAGGAACTCAAGACCCTCGACAGCGACTCTGCCGACTACAAGGAGTTATCTCGAGAGTTGCGATCCTTGCAAGGCAGAGAGAAGGCCTTGGAGGAGAGGATCGAAGACCTTAACCGTTGTTCGTCTTGGGAAGATGTTAGAGAGATCAAGAAGGAACTGCGCGAGCTTAGGGAAGATTGCCGCGAAGCCGGAGACGAAGTTTCGGATGCTCAGGTTGACGAGGCTCGGGACGAAATCGAAACGGCCGACGACGGTCTCGATGCGCTTGCAGCTCAGCTTGAGGAACTCAAGGACGTCCTTTCCGCGGCTGACTATGAAAAGTTGAAGGAAAAGCTGAAGGCTCTCCAAGCCAAGCAAGACGCTCTTGAGGAAAAGGTCGAAGACCTGAGCGATGACTCGAGCTCCAAAGAAGCGCAGAAAATTCGTGACGAGATCAAGGAGCTGCAAAGCGACATCGCCGCGCTGAAGAAGGATGTCGAGGAGGCCGCCTGTCCGCAACTCGAAGAGGCGCGGCAGGAGGTCGAGAACGCGGAAGACGATCTCGATGCCCTTGAAGGGCAGCTAGAGGAATTGAAGGACGTTCTCACGGCGGCTGATTATGAAAAACTGAAGGAAAAAATCGACAAGCTCAAGGCCAAGCAAGACGAGCTTGAAGAGAAGGTCGAGGATCTCGACAGCGCCTCGAGCGCTCAAGATGTCGAGAAAATTCGCGGTGAGATCAAAAAGCTGCAAGCCGACATCGACGCGCTGAAGAGCGAAGTCGAAGCGGCATCCGGATCGCAGGCCGACAAAGCGCGGGCGGAGATCGAGAAAGCCGACGACGCCCTGGCCGCCCTTGGGGACGAGTTGGAGAAGCTCAAAGATGTCCTTACCGCGTCTGAGTTTGCAAAACTGAAAGAGAAGCTCGAGGCGCTCGAGGCGAAACAGGATGCGCTCGAGGAAAAAGTCGAAGACCTAAGTGAGGCTTCGAGCGCCCAGGACATCAAGAAGATCCGCGACGACATCGAAAACCTGCAGAGCGAAATCGACGACCTCAAGGATGACGTTCAAGAGGCGAGCGAAGATAAGAAAAAGGACGACATTCGTGCAGATCTCGTGGCATTGCGCGACGAGATCGACGAACTTCTGGAAGGACTCTCCGACTGCAAGGGGAACGATTTCAGGACGCAAGTGACGCAGATCGTCGATGTCTTGAGACAGGTTAACGAGCTGTTGCAGACGCTTGTGAAGACCTCCTATAGCGGGCAATCCAGCAATGGCCCTGCCCAAGGCTACGGCTATCAATATCGAGCTTAATGATCCAGAAGCGTCGGAAATCGGCGGTTTTTGGGCTTAAGAGCATGGCAGAAGGGAAACAGTAGATGGACAATCCGGTAGGAGCAGTTCTCTCCACTGTCGAAAACGCTGCTGCGGCGGGCGACGCCGCACAGCAATTCGCGCAGATGATCGACCAAGCGGCGCTGTCGCTTGGAATGCAGATCTTCAACCAGCAGCAGGAAGCGCTCGGCGAATTCCAGCAGGAATTCTAAAGGCGGTCTGCTTGCGACGTTGAGCACACCATTTGGGGAATATGTGAATGCCAGGCGTCGTTCCTGTCGCAGCCCCTAACGCCGCTCCCGTGGAACCTGCGGGAGCGGTGGGGCAGTTTGAGCAGCAAAGTGGTCCGATTTCGGAACGCAAGCTTTTCGAATACGTGGCCGAGATTCAGGCTCAATCGGGAATGTCCGGAAAAGCCCCTCATCTTGCCAATCCAGCAGCGCTGGGCGGCGAGACCTTGCGGCTTTTGCAGGGTTATTTCGAAAGAGCGAACAAGCTCCACGATTCCACGTCAAAGAGAGTTCAGTTCATGAGTGAGGACAGCAGCCGGGGCGCCGCTTCGGCCGGCAACAGCGATCTCACCGGTCTTCATGGCGGCCCGGCCCGGCAGAATTTCGAGCCGGCCGAGCGTGGCGCGCAGGACGGCGTTGCCAGCGTCAAGCCGGTCGGCGATGCCGATCTGGACCGCACCGTCGACATGCTCATGCGCGTTCTCAGCTTCGCGGTCGAGACCAATCTCTTGGCGAGCGGTTCCGGGTCTGTCTCGCGCTCCGTTAATACGCTGCTGCGCGGCCAGTGACGGATACCCGTTGATTGAGGGTTTTGCCGGCCGAAGCCGGCGGACCGGCGTTAAGTGTTGGGGGCATAGAGTGGACAAAGCGCAGGCCGCGGCCCAAGCGGCGGCATTGGACGATAGTGAGCTGGATTCCATTCCGGTCCGCGTCGTTTTCGAAATGGGCCGGCTGGAAATGTCGGTGAGCGAGGTGAGACAGCTCGCGCCCGGAGTGATGATACCGCTTGCGCGCCCTCTCGAAGACGTTTTGGACATCGTCGTGAATGGCAAGCGCATCGGTCGCGGCAACCTGGTCCGGATCGGCGAAGGTTTAGGAGTGCGCGTAACCAGGCTCCACCAGGATGGGTGAGGGGCAGCTCAACCCGATTGCCGTCGTTATTGCGCTGACCGCGATGGGGTTCATCCCTTTGTTCGTGGTCACGATGACCGGTTTCCTGAAAATATCGCTGGTACTGTTCCTGGTCCGCAACGCGCTCGGTATTCAGCAAACACCGCCCAATCTCGTGCTTTACGCCGTCGCGCTCATTCTCACCGTTTACGTCAGCGCGCCGCTTCTCAGCGATATGTATGGCCGCCTGAATGCGAGCACGGTCGATCTCAACTCGGTGCAGGGATTGCAGAACGCCGCCGGCCAAGTGCGCCAGCCGGTGCAAGACCATCTGAAGCGCTTCACGCATCCCAAAGAGCGCCAATTCTTCCTGGCGGCCACGGCGCGGATCTGGCCCGAAAGCGCGCGAACGGACGTGAAGGACGACGACATTCTCATCCTGCTGCCAGCCTTTGTCAGTTCAGAGCTCACCAGAGCTTTCGAGATCGGCTTCCTGCTTTATCTTCCCTTTCTCGTCATCGACGTCGTGGTCTCCAATATCCTCATGGCGATGGGCATGATCATGGTGTCGCCCGTCCTGATCTCGGTCCCTCTGAAACTGTTTCTATTCGTGACAGTCGATGGCTGGTCACGCCTTCTGCATGGGCTTATTCTTAGCTATGGCCCCTGAAAGGGGCGGAGATGCGCGATGTTTCATGATGCCCTCCTGGCCAAACTCAACAGCGCGCTGCTTTCGATCCTGCTAGCCTCGGCACCGGTGCTTCTTGCGGCCGTGGTAATCGGCGTGACGGTGGGCCTGTTGCAAGCTCTCACACAAATCCACGATCAAACGCTGCCGCAAGCCATTAAGCTGGTCGCGGTGCTGTTCATCTTGCTTCTTCTCGGGCCCATCTTCGCCAAGAGCATTGCCGATCAGGCATCGAGCAGCTTGGATGAATTTCCCGTGCTGACCCGCTGACGCGGCCTATCGCCATGGCGTCCGCATTGCGCCAGGAAGCTTAGCGATGGATATTTTCCAGGTCGGCACCTCCCTGGAAGCGATGTACATCTACCTCGCCGCGGCGGCATTGGCGGTCACGCGCCTCACCGCAATGATGAGCATCATGCCGGCCTTCACCCGGCTTGGCGTTACGGGCATCCTGCAGGCGGGGATCGCCTTGGCGCTGTCGCTGCCGCTGTTGCCCTTGCTTGCGGACACGATCGGCTCCGAACCGATCACCACCGGACGGATTGCGTTCCTACTGTTGAAGGAAGCCGCGATCGGCGCTGTGCTCGGCCTTGTACTCGGCATTCCGATCTGGGCAGCGGAGGCCGCGGGAGACATTCTCGATCTGCAACGCGGGTCGTCCTTTGCCGGGCTGATCGATCCGTCCTCCACCTCCGAAACGACGGTCACCGGCACGCTTCTCGCGGTCGCCATCGTGGCGCTTTTCTTCGCCACGGGGGGCCTGCCGCTCGTCCTGCGCACTGTCTATGACAGCTACAGCATCTGGCCCGCGAACAGCTTTGCGCCGATTTTCAGCCCGGAAACCGGCCGCATCGTCCTCAGCCTTCTCGACGACATCATGAGCATGGGTTTGATGCTCGCCGTGCCTATCGTGCTGGCGCTACTCCTGGCGGATTTCTCGCTGGCCCTCGTCGCCCGCGCAGCGCCGCATATGCATATTTTCGACCTGTCCTTGAGCGTGAAAAACCTGCTCTTCATCGTCATGCTCGTGTTCTACGGCGCGTTTCTCGTCAGCTACATGGAATATGATTTGCGCTGGCTGCTCACCGCCAAGGATAAGCTCGAGGCGATTGGCCGAGTGCCGCCGCAATAATGCATGGCATGGTTCTTTTTTTGTCGATAAGCGGTCTTCTTTCACTCCCTCAGATTTCTGCGCGTGCCCACTCAGCGGCGCGGCCTTGACAGAGGCGGCCGCCTTGGCGCATTGACTTGACCCAGCAGCAATCCCATTTCCGCCCTGGTTTTGCCACAAGGGGCGGAGCCAGGATAACGCGCCCGGTCTAGATCCGTGGCCGACGAGAGAGGGACGATGTCCAGCGATCCGTTCGACCCCGATGCCGCTTCACGCAAAAGCCTACCTTTCACCGCTCCCGATTTCTTTTCACCTCCCGTAGACCGTGCGTCCTGTCCAGGATGGACCGAGCAGAAGTTGACCGGCGCCTTGGTACTGGCGGACGGAACGGTATTGCAGGGCTACGGGCTCGGCGCAACGGGCTCCGCAGTGGGCGAGCTGTGCTTCAACACAGCTATAACAGGGTATCAGGAGATCCTGACCGACCCATCCTATGCCGGGCAAATCATCACCTTCACCTTCCCCCATATCGGCAATGTCGGCGTAAACCGGGAAGATACCGAGACTTCCAATCTTGCTTCCGCGTCCGGCGTGCGCGGCTGCGTCATGCGTGCCAACATCACGGCGCCTTCCAATTACCGCGCGACGCAAGCCCTCGATGCCTGGCTGAAAGCCCGCGGCATTGTCGGGCTTTGCGGATTGGATACGCGCGCGCTCACCACGCTCATTCGGAATAAGGGTATGCCCAACGCTATCATCGCCCATGATCCCAAGGGGGATTTCGACAGACCGGCGCTGCACAAGGAAGCGCGGGAATGGCCGGGCATCGAAGGCATGGATCTGGCGCGCGAGTTGACCGCAGGCCAGACCTACACATGGGACGAGACCGCCTGGAATTGGGGCGAGGGCTATGGCCGGCAGGAGGCGCCCGATTATCACGTCGTCGCCATCGACTACGGCATGAAGCGCAACATTTTACGCCGCCTGGCCACAGCCGGTTGCAAAGTCACGGTGCTTCCGGCCACCGCCACCGCCGATGATGTGCTCTCGCGGCGCCCCGATGGGGTTTTCCTCTCCAACGGCCCCGGGGATCCGGCGGCGATGGTCGACTATGCCGTCCCCGCGATCCGGGGCATTGTGAAATCCGGGCTGCCGGTGTTCGGCATCTGCCTCGGCCATCAGCTTTTGGCGCTGGCGCTTGGCGCTAAAACGCGGAAAATGCACCAAGGCCACCACGGCGCCAACCACCCGGTCAAGGACTTCACCACGGGAAAAGTCGAGATCACCTCGATGAATCACGGTTTCACCGTCGATGGAGCGACGCTGCCCTCAAGCGTCGAGGAAACGCATGTGTCGCTGTTCGACGGCACGAATTGCGGCATCCGCTTGAAGGATCGCCCGGTGTTCTCCGTGCAATACCACCCCGAGGCCTCACCCGGCCCGCAGGACAGCCACTATCTGTTCCGCCGGTTCATCAACCACATCCGCCGCGAGCGGGATCTAGAACCGGTTGCGGAGTAACGCCAGCAGCCAAGGCTTTGGCTAGGCGCGCCTCTCCCGGATCATTCCCTCCTGCGCCACCGACGCAACCAAAGTGCCTTCACGGCTGAAGATGCTGCCGCGGCAGAAGCCGCGCGCGCCTTGCGCCGAGGGACTGTCCTGGGCATAGAGCAGCCATTCGTCGGCGCGGAAGTCGCGATGAAACCAAAGGCCGTGATCGAGGCTGGCCAGCATCAGCCGCGGATCGAACAGCATCCGGCCATGCGCCATCAGCGCGGTGTCGAGCAGGCTAAAATCGGAGGCGTAGGCCAGAACGCATTGATGAAGCTGCACATCGTCCGGCAGCTTGCCGTTGGCGCGGAACCAGAGATTCTGGATCGGCGGACGCTTCTCCTGCGACAGATAGCGGCTGATATCGACGGGGCGCAATTCGATCGGCCGCTCGCGTTCCCAATAGATGCGCATGGCCTCGGGGAGTTTGGGGAGCAGCCGCTGCTTCAACTCTTCTTCGCTTGGCAGGCTCTCCGGGTCCGGCACTTTGGGCATTTCGCTCTGATGTGAAAAGCCTTCCTCGGCGCGATGGAACGACGCAGACATGGCAAAGATCGCCTGGCCATGCTGGATGGCCTTGACCCGGCGGGTGGTGAAACTGGACCCGTCGCGGATGCGATCGACCTCATAGATAATGGGGCATTGCGGGTCACCAGGAAGCAGGAAATATGCGTGCAGCGAATGCGCGAGCCGCCCTTCCACGGTCCGCGCCGCCGCGACCAGCGCCTGCCCGATCACCTGCCCGCCGAACACACGCTGCCAACTGTCTTTCGGGCTGCGACCGCGAAACAAGTTTACCTCGAGCGTTTCCAGGTCGAGAATTGAAAGAAGCGCTTCAACTTGAAATGACATAAGAGGGTCCATGCGAAGGGCTGCATTTTGGCCGGGCTTCCAATGAGCCGAAGGCTATTGGGTCTGTCAAGCGCGATGGCCTGCCGCAGGACAGCCGGCTTATGCATCCTCTAAGCTGGCATCGCGCGGCAACGGACCGGGGCAGGACACCAATGGATAGCGAAAAGTTCGATGTGGTCATCGGCGGCGGTAGTTTCGTCGGCTTGGCGATAGCGTTGGGCTTAGCCAAATCCGCGCCTGGGGCCTTTCGCGTGGCGATCGTCGAGCGGCTGGCGCCGCGGGACGCCCGCGACGGACAGTTTGACGGCCGCGCCGTGGCCCTGACGGCGGCGGCGCGCGCGCTGCTCGAGGCACTTGGCGTATGGCAGGACCTGGCCGCAGAGGCGCAGCCGGTGAACGGAATCGACATCACCGATAGCGCGTTGGAGATGCCGCTGCGTTCGGTGCTGCTGCATTTCGAGCCTGCGGCCGACGGCACGCCGACCGCCTTCATCATGGAAAATGCGCGGCTGCGTCAGGCGCTGTTCACCGCTGTCGAGCGCTGCGCCGATATCGCTATCATCGCGCCCGACAGCGTGAGCGGCTTGGAACTGACCGAAGCAAAGGCCAACGTCATGCTGGCAAGCGGGCGCTCGCTCGTTGCGAGCCTCGTGATCGCCGCTGACGGGCAGAACTCCGCACTGCGCACCATGGCCGGTATTAAGGTCCTGCGCTGGACATCGGACCAGCTTGCCATCACCGGAACGTTAGCCCATGAAGCCCCGCACGCCGGCCGTGCGGTGCAGCATTTCCTGCCCTCCGGACCCTTCGCCCTTTTACCGATGACGGGAAACCGCTCTTCGATCGTATGGACCGAGCGCGCGGCGGAAGCCCGCCGCGTCATGGCGCTCGACGAGGCCGGAATGATCGCGGAAATCGAAAAACGCGCCGGGCACCGGCTCGGCCGCCTGTCGCTGCCCGGCAAGCTCGCCTCTTATCCTCAGACGATGACGCTGGCCCGCGCATTCGCGGCGCCGCGCATCGCGCTGGCGGGAGATGCCGCGCACGGGCTGCATTGGCTCGCTGGGCAGGGCCTCAATCACGGCCTGAAGGATGCGGCGGCGCTCACCGAGGTTCTCGTGGACGCCGGGCGCCTGGGCCTGGACCTCGGCGATTTAAGCATGCTGCAGCGCTATGAGCGTTGGCGCCGGTTTGACAGCGCCTCCTCGGCCGCGACGGCGGCGGCGCTAAACCTTCTGTTCTCGAACGAGAGCACGCCAGCCCGCATGCTCCGTCAGCTTGGCTTGGGCATTGTCGAACGACTGCCGCCGGTTAAAGCGGCCCTAATGCGCGAGGCTGCCGGACTAACGGGGGATCTGCCGAAGCTGTTGCAAGGCAAACTCGCTTAATGCGCGAATAATTGGCTTTTCCCTGACGAAACAGCTATAAACTCAGTCATCAATCTTTCGTGCTTCGTCTGGTAACATAATTGGTACGCCGTCGCGGATCGGGTAGGCTAGCCGAGCAGCATCGCTGATGAGTTCCTGACGCCCCCTGTCATAGCGGAGCGGCGTTTTTGTGAGTGGACAGACCAAGATCTCAAGGAGCCGCGGATCCACCGCGGCGCTCATGTTGTCGGATGCTGGTTCCATGGAGGTTCTTTCTTGCTTCAGCGCGCTTCCGTTGCAATAGGCCGCTTATCTTCAACCAGCAAGCCCCAATACGGTCCTTTTCGCGTTGTATCCAAGGCTGGAGGGGTTTGGGATCAAAGCACCGGCCCCTATTTTCAGGGACCGCTTGCCACCTGCATCACCAATGTGCAGCACGCGCCTACTAACCCTACATACAGCGTGATACCTGTCTGCTCCAAAAGAGCAGGCCAATTGATCGACGCCCTGCCGAATGTTTGAGCAGACTCGCTCAAGCTTTCGCATTTTACCCTTTCGCGCCCAACGGAGATACGAATGTTCCTCAGTCCCCGGCACATCGTCAGCAAGCTGAGGCCCCATGGGCTGCGCGGCAACCCGCTGCGCCTGCTGCCATTTCGCAATAAACGGAACAAGCGTATTCCGTTCATCCCGATCGGTCGGGCGCCGAAGGTTTACGGCAGCATGGGCAATCTCGAGGTGCGGCTCGCGCGCTCGCGCAGCGATCTGCGCCGCGCGCAAAAGCTGCGCTACGAGGTGTTCTACGAGGAGATGGACGCGATTCCGAGCGCCGCGACCATGATCACAAGGCGCGATGAAGATCCCTATGACGCGGTTTGCGACCATCTCCTGGTCGTCGACTATGGAGAGATCATGCAGGAGAAGCGCTCCTGGCGGCGTCATCCGCGCGTGGTCGGGACATACCGCGTGTTGCGCCAGGATGCAGCCGAGCGCGCGGGCGGATTCTACACGCAGGGCGAATATAACATTAAGCCACTGCTTGCCGCCAAGAGCCGCGACTATAATTTCGTGGAACTGGGCCGATCATGCGTTCTCAAGCCCTACCGCAACCGGCGCACCTTGGAGCTGCTGTGGCACGGCATATGGGCGTATGTGCGTGAGCATGGCGTGGACGTGATGATCGGCTGCGCGAGCTTCCCGGGCATAGACCCCAAACAGCACGCGCTGCCGCTCAGTTTCCTGCATCATCACGCCAAGGCGCCCAAGGAATGGCGCGCCCGCGCGCATGAGCGTCTTTATGTGGACATGAACATGATGGCGGCGAAGGATATCGATGCCCGCGCTGCCCTTAAGGCGATGCCGCCGCTGATCAAGGGCTATTTGCGTTTGGGCGCGTATTTCGGCGATGGCGCCGTCATCGACCGGCAATTCGGCACTACGGACGTGCTGGTAATTCTTCCGGTGGAGGCGATCGACGAGCGCTATTTCGGCCATTTCGGTGGGCCTGACGACCCTGTCGTGATCCCGCCCGTGAGGAGCAGGAAGCCGAGCTGAGGCGGCCTGACGCCGGACGCCGCCTGCCACTTGTACACGCCGCAGGCGCTTGCCCTTTCCCCGGGCCTGCGCTGATTATAAACTTCGCCCCTTGCTCCCATATAGCGAGCAAGCCGGCGAGGGGATTGCCCGCCGGTGTCATGGAATTTGAGATCGGCGCGGCATGAACGAGTTCTTGTCATTCTCGGGCGTCATTGCACTTTGGATCGGGCTGAGCTTCGCCGCGTGGTCTGTGTATCGCCGCGCCGCAGGGACGCGCCAGCAGCGCCAGATCGCCTTGGCGCACACCGCGGCCGCGCAGGTCGCGGATGCAAAGGCAGTTTTCGATAATATCCGCCGCACGGCTCCGTTGCCGTCTTCCGGGAGCCGTGACCTCACGAAGGAAACGCATGCGCTTTTAAAGCGCCTCCAGGAGCGCGGTGCATTTTTCGACGCAGTCAACGCGCTGCGGCCGCAGATTAGGCGTGCATATCAGGACGAGGACTGCCAGCCGCTTGCTGAAATCCTGCATATTCGCCGTGATCTTTGGGCGGCAAGCGAGATCGTCTTGGTGGAGGATTTCCGCTCACTCGGTTCAGAGTTCGCGGAGGAAGGTGCGTATGACCGCCTTCGCGAGGAGGCCGTTGCCTTGCTGTTCAGCAATGCGGCAAGCAGACCTGGTGGAGATCTTCTCGACCTGCGGCTATCGCTTGCCCGGAACGAGGCTTTGCAATTTGTCGCGGATGTGGAACGCGCGATCGGCCAGGCGCAAGAAAATGAGCGGCTGCCCACCTTCGCGGAGATGATCGCCTACCCCGTTGAAGCCGCCCGCGCGTTACCGCGGCAGTTGCGCAGCCTGCGCGAGCAGTTGATCAACTTCCAGCTACAGGTGAACGCGGTTGCCGCTACAATACAGCAATCGCAAACCATGGCGCGCGGAGTCGGAGAGCTGCGCCGTGCCCGCGAGGAGCTGCCGCAACGCTTGCTGGACGGTCTAGACAAGGCGTCTACAGCGGCACGGCAGAGCGCGACGAGCTTAAAAACCCATTACGACTTCTTGGCAGCCGCTCATAGTTTCCAAGCCAAATATGAGGACCTCTTGCGTAAGGCGCCGGAGATGACCGAGCGCGGAAAGCAGTTCATTGCGCGCCTGGAATTGGCCGACAAGTCGGAGCGGCTGAAGCTGACCTCGGCGACCGCGCGCGATGCGCTGATGCGCCAAACCGTGCGTGGCCTTGCGCATCTGATCGCGGCGCTGCAACGCTTGCACTCCACCTTGGAGGCGCAAGCCTCCGTCACGCGCAGCCCGGGATTTTCCGCCGAGGACATGCCCGTGTCGGCAAAGGCAGGCAGCGCTATACACACAACGGCAACGCCGGACGGCCAGCAGCCGGCTGATCGTGCAAGGGGCGTCTCGATTCCGGATGACGCGGCAGCGCGTGCCGCTGAGGCGCACTTGCGCAAGACGGCGGCCTCCCTTGCTCGCATGGCAAAGGCGCGATCGACCGGTGTGAGCGGCGCTGCGCAGCCAGGTGCCGCAATGGCGTGGACGCATAAGGAAATTGCTCACTCCGCGCGCAAGCGCGCCGCTTCCCCCCCAGCAAAGGATGGCGCCCCGAAAGATGCCGTGCCTGCGCTCGATGTTGCGGCTCACGCGCCGGCGGCTCCGAGCGCCGGGCTGGCCTCTCCCGCAAAAACGGCGACGATGGCGGAATCTTCGGCCCTTCCAGTTGCCCTCAGGACCGTAACCGCGAAGGCGGTACGCTCCCGGTCCGAGCCTGCCAAAGCCTCTACACGGATGGCGCTTAGCGAGGCGGCTAGTCCGCCTACCCCCCTTAGCAATTCTGCGCAACCCAAGCCCAGCGAAGGGGCGCCAAAGACGCGCCGTTGGCCGAAGTGGGCACAGCTATTGCCGCAATGGCTGGCGGCGAGTTCTGCCAACGCGTCTGGAGCAAGCGAGAAAGCTGCCGCCCTCACCGTGACGGTGCCGCCGGCTATTCCAGCTCCCCGCGGCGAGGCTGCCGGGGTGTCTCCCGCGCAGCTGGGCGCGGACCAGCAAACCGGCAGCAAAGTTCCGACCGACGACGCTAGCCCCACTTCCAGCACAACCGGATATGCCCCTGAGCTGGTCCCGCCCAAATTGCAGATGGATCTAAGAGCCGGCGCTCAAGGCGAAAAAGCAAGCCTGGCTGCGAAGCTGACGGATATCGCGCCCGATGATGCCGGCGACGACCAGGAGATGCCGGCAGAGCCGGAGGCTGACGATGCCGAAGACGACGATCCAGGTCCGCTGACGCGCAGCATCTTGGAAAGCCGCGCCAAGTCGGACATAAAACCCGGCCACAACCGGGCCTTCCCGTGGCTCCGGCGCTAATGGCATGTTTGTAACCTTCTTCCATGAATTGCGACGGGCCGGCGTTCCGGTCACCCTCAAGGAGTATCTGACCTTGATGGAAGCCATGCAGGCCGACCTTGCCGATAAGCGTGTGGAGGATTTCTACTACCTCTCCCGCGCCGTGCTGGTGAAGGATGAGCGCAATCTCGACAAGTTCGACCGGGTTTTCAGCGCAGTCTTCAACGGGCTTGAGCTGCTCAGCGAGACGCAGAATGTGGGGATCCCGGAGGAGTGGCTGCGCGCGCTGTCCCAGCAGCACCTGACCGATGCGGAAAAAGCCCAGATCGAGGCGCTGGGCGGCTGGGAAAAGATCATGGCGGAGCTCGCCAAGCGCCTCCAGGAGCAACGCGGACGGCACGAGGGCGGCTCCAAATGGATCGGCACGGCCGGCACCTCGCCCTATGGCGCGCATGGCTACAACCCGGAAGGGGTGCGTATCGGCCAGGACCATAACCGCAATTTCCGCGCGGTGAAGGTTTGGGATAAGCGCGAATTCAAAGACCTCGACGATACGCTCGAGCTAGGCACGCGAAATATCAAGGTCGCGCTCCGCCGGCTGCGCCATTTTGCGAGACAGGGTGCGGCCGAGGAGCTCGACCTCGAGACCACCATTCACGCAACTGCCCACCACGGATTTCTAGATCTGGCATTTCGCCCGGAGCGCCGCAACACGGTCAAGGTGCTGCTGTTCTTCGACGTCGGCGGGTCGATGGATTGGCATATAAAAAACTCGGAAGAGCTGTTTTCCGCGGCGCGATCCGAGTTCAAGCATATGGAGTATTTCTATTTCCATAACTGTTTGTATGAGGGTATCTGGCGCAACAACGCCCGCCGACATACCGACAGAATGCCGACCTGGGATGTTCTGCACACCTACCCGGCCGATTATAAGGTGATTTTTATCGGCGACGCTTCCATGAGCCCTTACGAGATCACGCTCCCCGGCGGCTCCGTCGAGCATTGGAACGAGGAGCCGGGCGGTGTCTGGCTCGGCCGTGTGGCCGACACGTATAAAAGTGCGGTCTGGCTCAATCCGGTGCCGGAACACATCTGGGACTACACAGCTTCGATCGGCACTGTGAAGCAACTATTTGGCGGGCGCATGTTCCCCCTGACGCTCGAGGGAATCGACAGCGCAATGAAGGCGTTGATGCGGTAAATTTCTATTCGTTTCCTGGAGATTAACTTGCTTCGTCGGGATAGCGCCAGATCTTGCAAGCCAAGCTGGCGAGCCAATTCTGCCGGTTCTTGATTTCCTCATGCGTCCACTTGTCGGCGTCCAGAACCTTGCGCGTGATCTCCAAGCAATCCTGCGTGTAGACCCTCTTTTTGGCCGCGAAATTGGCGTTGCCGAGGTCACGGTTTAGCTTCGCCGCGATCAGCGTCATGTTCCCGAGCCGGTACACATATTTATCGGCGCCTCCCGGGAAATCGCGCCGGCTCGTCTCCCAGGATTTGTTGTGCCGCTTGGGCAGGATATGTTCGAGGTCCGTGGCGAAAGGATCGACCTGCGTGCGCAGCGACGGATTGGCCGTAAGGTAGTCGTTAATTTTGGCCAGGATGTAGCGCGCTTGGCTATTGCCGCGAATGATTTTGCGCGCGAAGGCGGAATGGAACTGGCTGTCCTCCGGGTGAAGCGGCGCAAGGAATCGCTGAAACAGATCGGCGGGAGCGACGCGCTTGGTTTCGCGGATGTGCCGGGCGGCGCTGATAAAGGGCTGCAGAATGTTGGACGGGCTCAGATTGCAGATCGTGTTGTAACGGAAGGTGAAGGTGACCAGGATTCGCGCCAGTTCGAGGAAGTTTTGCCGGTCGACTTCCAAGGCGGCCAGCAAGACAACGAAGAGCTGTTCCGGCCGCAAGGTTTCGATGGTATCGATCAGATCACGTATCGCGGGTTGCTGGTCATTGGGGAATCTCGCCCAAAGGTGATGGGTGGGGTTCGATAGTGCCGCGTAGAATTCGGAGGCCTCGCAAAGCGCCTCGGTATAGCGCACCGCCTCCTCCGGCATCGATATCGTCTGCTTGATGTCGAAATACAGACCGCGCTCACTGATCTGGCCGCGCGTGGAAAACCAGTGGTGGCGCACGAATTTGATCAGCCTTTCGTTGCCAAGATTATGCTCGATAAGGTCCCAATTTCCTTGAACATCATGCAGCCGTTCCCCTGAAACCGCGAAAAGCCGATTTTTCAGAAGGTCGGCTTCAGAAAGCTCGAGGCCGCGGTCATTAAGGGTCTCGAAGAGGAGGAAGGCGTTGTGGTCGTCCTGCACGTCGATGCGGATGACGAAGACGCGGTGGTTCAATGAATCCAGGATGGCGTTGGCGAGATCTTCGAGCACCCATTCGCCGCCGCGCAATTCACCGAGACGGCGGTGCATGAAACGGTAGCATTCGGCTAACAGCCGGTTGGAATGCGACAGCGCATCATCCTCGGCCAGCCGGTATACCTCCGCAGCGGGCCGGTTATGGAAGATGTAGTTGTCGTAAAAAATCTTGTCGCTTCGGTTCAAGATGAGAGAGGGCGTGAAAAGCTGGCGCTGGTAGTCTGACTTGATCAGAAAATCCTTCTCGATAAACGAAGCCAGCTTGGTTTGCCCCTCTGCCTTCAAATGGCTCCGCAGCGCGGAGATAAGGATCGCTGTCGTGATCAGTCTCTGCTGCCCGTCGATGACCAGCAGCTGCGGCGCTTGCGCATTGTTGATGACAATGGAGCCGAGAAAATATTCCGGCGTTTTCGCGGCAAAGGTTTTGGAAATGTCGGACCAGAACACGCCATACTGATTTTCCTCCCAGGCGTAATTGCGCTGATAAGGCGGCACGACATAGGTGTCGCCCACCCGCAAAAGATTGCCCACGGAAATGACTTGGCAGGAAATCGAGTTAGCCATTTATTCCACTCGGAAAGCGCCGCAAAAAACGAAGCTGGTCGTGCAAAAATTGTGATATTCCGGCAGCGCCAACTGTGGCGCACGGGTGACATTGGATGGAAATTGATTGTAAGTTTTCGTCAAGGCAGGAGCACCAGCAAAGCAGACGGCCAGCAGTCAGACCTTTCAATTTACCGCTGTTATCGTCTTTCGCCGAGCGGAAAATGGCCTCGCGAGCGCTTTCGTCGATTAAGCGTGCTGCATGAGCACGGGTGTGACCCGGCTAGCCGATCGGCTGATATTGGTGCCGCACTCGCAGGGGGTCGCGGCGATTTCAGCCTTTGCGGAGTTGGGCCTGGGCAACCGCCGCTAGGGCGCGCAGCGCCTCTTGCGTCATATCCGCGGCGATCAAAAAGCGGAGCCCGTTTTCGCCCCAGCTCACGGTCTTCACATCACCGAAATGTCCGGGCGAGACGGGCAGATTGGTGTCTCCAGCCGTGACGTAGACAGCCACTAGCGGATCGCTTTTGCCGGTGTACACAAGCTGCATCAGTTTGTTTCCGCCATAGCTGAGCGTATTGGCGCGCACGAATCTCAGGCCATGCTGGGAGAAGTCCGGCAGCAGCGCGGGATGCGAGGACAGTTTGCCGAGCTGAAACTTGACCACCTCCGGATTGGCTTGACTGTCACGGCTCGCGGTGAGCGTCTCGGCGGTGAAAAAGCCATGAAGCTCGGCGATGTCCTCGCTCCAATTGGCGGGAGGCATCTGGACCTCCATGGTCCCTGGCTCCCGCGCCACGCCGGAGTAATAGGCTGTCGTGAACCCCACCGATGCGCCGAACACGAGCAGCAGCCCCGCCACGCCAGCGGTCAACACAGCGGCCGTGTCGCGGGAAGACCCGTTACCATGAGCTTGGCGGGACGCGCTGGTCTTGGGCGCGCCTGCTGCCCCATCCCGGACAAGCGCGCCAAAGAGTTCCAAAAACCTTGCTTGGTTGTCCTGCAGACGCCGCACACGTTTGGCCAGTTCGCCGTCATGACGCAACAAACCGCCCACGACCGACGCCTGCGGTTTGTCGAGCTGGCCGTCGATATACGCCATGAGCAGTTCATCGCTGAGATCGGTCATGCGGCCCACTCACGCGTGCGTGGCTTTTCGTGGCTCTGCCGCTGTGCAGGGCCTAGAGACCGCGACGCCGAGGCACCCTGATCCTCGAATTGAAGCAGCACCGCATGACAGCGGGCCAGCCGGGTCATGACCGCGGAAACAGGAATGGCGAAAATCTCAGCCACTTCGTCATAGGACAGCCGCTCGCCATAAACGAGATGCAGCGTGCCACGCAACTCGGGCGAGAGCTGCGCAATGAAGCGGGCGATCTGGGCGACGGCCGCGGCATCGGCGCTTTGCAAGCTGCGCGGTTGAAACAGCCTGGCGTTAGCCGCAGGGGCTTTTTCGCCTTGCTGCGGCTTCATGCGCGAGGTCCAAAGGGCGTACATCAGGGAAAAAGCCCAAAGGAGAAGCGGCGTATGGCCGCGCTCCTTGCCGGCGCGCGCCAGCACCTGATTGCGGGTGGCTTTCATCAGGCCCTTGCTGGCCTCCTCGGTTCCCGCCAAAGCCGCCGCGAAGGATGCCAAGCGAGGCATCACGAGACCTAGCTCAGAATGAATGTGCGTCTTCTGATCAACGCGGTAGCCCATGTTCACAGCAACTCACCGTTCCACTAACAAACGGACATCAAGACTCTCCTAGCCATAATCTGGCAAAAGGGTTTACACCTGGTGAATGGCATTTCTTCTTTAATGGCAAAAATTGTACGTACGTCTCCGCTTGCCTTTTCGTTGCCTTATCTTCCGCTTAGTGTTTCGATAACTATGTGTGGGAGTTTATCGCATGACAGGCGAAAGCCAGGACCGGCCGACCCAGCGCATAAGCCGATTTTCACAGGCTTATAGAGATCCGCTGCCGCTAAACGGCGCTGCGCACACCGCGTTTGATGAGCGGGCCGAGAGAGCGCTGAAGCGGGCGAATGGCAATGCCGAAACAACGGCGCCTTCTTCCCCGCATTGGCAGCAGGCGGCCCCGCCCGATCCCTACGTCGAAACCATCGAGGTCGAGTTCGAAACGGTTCAGCCGCTGCCGCCTGCGCCCGAATTCGCCGCGCCCAACCGGCGCCGCGGCACTAGCAAAAGCTCAAGCTTGGACGACCGGTTTGAACCGGTTCAGCCGCCGCCTCCAGATATCGAGGCCATCGCCGCCGCCGTTGCAGCAGAGATGGAGCGCCAGGCTGCGCAGGCCGTGCTGCCGATCCCAGCGGAGGCGAAAGAAGCGGCCGTTCCCGCAAACCTGCCGGCTGTCATACAGCCCCCGCGTGTGCCCCTCATGCTCAAGCAGGCCGCCGGCTTTGCCAGAGCCAAGGTTGGCCCCGCGATCCTGCGCAGCGCGTTCTGGCTGGCTCACAATTTGCGCCGCAAGGAAATCCGGCGCCGCTATGGCAAGGCCGTTGCGCTGGCTCATAGCAGGGTGCTCGATCGCCGGCTTGAACAACATTTTTTCGTACCCACGCTAAAGTCTCAGCGCTTCGGGCCCGACCCCAAACGCTCGATCCTCTATGAAGGCCCCGTCCCCGGCGCTTCGTTCAACTGGGCGCTTTCGCTGGTCCCGGGCGATTTGCGCGAATATGCGTTCGTGGATTTCCGCGCTGGGCGGGGCCGGGCGATGCTGCTTGCGGCCAAGCGGAACTTCGAAAAAATCATCGGCTATGAATATGACGCTGACCTTTACGATGATTTGCAGCTCAACATCGCCCAGTTCCCACGCTCGATGATGGTGTGCCGCGACGTACAGAGCTTTCGCGGCGACCGCGGCGGGATCAGCATTCCGGAACAGCCCTGCGTGCTCTATTTTGCCAATGCTTGGCGTGAAGAGCTGATGAGCGGCATCATGAACTACGTTGCGGAATCCTACCGGCACAAGCCGCGGCGTATGTACATCATTTTAGAAAATGTCGACGACGCCGTGGTCTTACCCGGCGGCAACATTTTTCATCGGCTGGAGCTGCCGCTTGGGGAAAAACTGAAGTTGCGCCTGTTTAGCCCGATGGACTTCCAGGTCTATCAGAGCATGGTCTAACGCCTCGATACACGGGCGTAGAAGAGGCCGGCAACGCGTCGGGTCGGCTATGTTGCTGACGCTGCTTTCAATGGCTTGTCGGCAAAGGCCGCCTGCATGGACCGGATGCGGCCCTGCAAATGCGCGATCTCGGCCGGGCAGGCGCCGCCATAAGCCCAATTCAGCAATTCCACGGTATGCACGATGGGCGGTGCGCCCGGTCCGGCCAGTTGCGTCATGCAACCGATATTGCCTGTTGCGACGCAATCGGGTCGAGCCGCCGCGATATGACCAAGCTTGCGCTCGCGAAGTTCGTCAGCAATTTCGGGCTGCAGCAGATTGTAAGTACCTGCCGATCCGCAGCAAATATGTCCCTCGCCGATTTCCACGACGGAAAAGCCGGCATCACGCAGAAGGCGGCGGGGCTGCTCGTTGACACGCTGCCCATGCTGCAAGGAACAAGCCGAGTGGTAAGCCACGCGGATATCCGACCAGCTTTGAGGGGCGCCGATGTCGATCATATCGGCCAGGAACTCGCTTATGTCTTTCGCCAGAGCTGATACGGCTTTGGCCCGCTCGGCATAGGCTGGATCATGCGCAAGCAGATGACCGTAGTCTTTCACCGCTGTGCCGCAGCCGGATGCGGTAATCAGGATCGCGTCGAGCGGGCCTTCCACCATCACATGCTCCCAGGCAAGGACATTGCCCCGCGCGAAGTCGCGCGCGGCTTCGGCGCGGCCCATATGATGGACGAGCGCACCGCAACAGCCTTCACCTCGCGCCAGCACGACTTCGACACCTTGCCCAGTCAGCAGTTGGATGGCTGCTTCATTGATTTGCGGCCGCAACACTTGTTGCGCGCAGCCCAAATGCACCGCGACGCGCGCCCGCCGCTGTCCGCGCGCCGGGATGGTTTGTGGCCGACTATGGGGGGCTCGGGCGCGGGGCGCCGTCGCTTTGCCCAGCATCGTCGCCATCTCCTTCAGCCCGGCCCTTTCGAATAGGCCGCGAAAAGGCTTGGCCGCGACCGCGAGCCAGAGCGCGGTGCGGAAACGCGAGGGGTGCGGCAAGACGGCCTGCAATAGCCGGCGCATGAACCTGTCCTTGACCGGACGCGCCGCGGTGTTCTCAATGTGGCCGCGGGCGAAATCGACCAGATGCATGTAGTCCACGCCGCTCGGGCAGGTGGTCATGCAAGAGAGGCAGCTCAAACAGCGGTCGACGTGAAAGCGCACCTCGGGGCTGGCCTTGCGGCCATTCTCCAGCATGTCTTTGATGAGATAGATGCGTCCGCGCGGGCTGTCCCGCTCATCGCCCAAAACCACGTAGCTGGAACAAGTGGCAGTGCAAAAGCCGCAATGAACGCAGCGCCGCAGGATGTCGTCCGCTTCCTTGAGTGCGGGATCGGCAAGTTGAGCGGCAGAGAAATGCGTTTCCATCGCGGCTGTCCTTTGGCGTCGCCAGCGAAACCGGTCCCGGTCTTCCGCCGCGCGCGTAGTTTAGGTTGGGGCAGCAAGGCTAGGGCGCAAGCCCTTGTCAGATGCCGGGATACATGCGCCCCGGGTTCAAAATGCGGTGTGGGTCGAAGGCTTCCTTGAGCCTGCGGATCAGGTTCATGTTCACTTCCGCGAGCGGCTGAAAGACCCCGACAGAAGCACGGGCCGCCGCGCTCGCCCGCACCAGGAAGGCGTCGGCCTGGAACTCGGCGATAAGACGGCGCAGCACGGTCCCGCTGGCGTCGGTGCTGGGCGGCACTTCCAGCCAGATCAGGCCGCCAGACCAATCATAGGCGGCGCGGCATTCCATTTGCGCCCATAGCGCACTGACGAGCCTTGCGCCCTGATGCGGCGCGGCGGTGATACGCCAGAGCGGCCAATCGCTCCCGGTGAGGAACTGCAAGCGGCGGATGTCGGACCAAAAAGCACCGGATCGGACGTTATCCAGTTCGTAGATCGTTCCGAACGTCTTCAAATCTTGATGCAATCGACCTAACCGATAGTCGACGGACGCGGAAAAATTCTCGATCCGCAACGCCGTCACCGCCTGGCCAATCGCTGCGATATCCGGAACGCTAAGGCGCTCCACGAAAGGCTGCTGCAGATGAACCGCTCCAGACACCTCATACGCGCTGCCGACCGCTCTGCACATCGCGCTGACCGCGCCCTCATCGGTCAGGTTGAGACAGACAAGCGTGCGCGCTTCCTCGGCCTTGGGGAGAACTTTTAGCGTGATCTCGCTGAGCACCGCGAGCGTTCCCCAAGAGCCGGCGAGCGCCCGCGCGATATCGTAGCCGGTGACATTCTTCATGACCCGGCCGCCGGACTTGATCACCTCGCCGCTGCCGTTCACCGCGCGCGCGCCGATAACGTGATCCCGCGCGGCGCCCCGCAAAATGCGGCGCGGTCCCGACGCATTGGTGGCCACCACGCCGCCTAAAGTGGGCTCGCCCGCATCCGCGGTCAGGGCGCGCTCAAGAGCGCATGGCTCAAAGACCAATTCCTGATTGTTGGCGGCAAGAAGAGTCTCGATTTCCGCCAATGGCGTGCCGCTGCGCGCCGAAATCACAAGTTCGTTTGGCTCATAGAGCGTCACGCCGCGCATGTCGCGCGTGGAAATGCGCGCGCCCACCTGGATGGGGCGGCCAAGCGCGGATTTCGTGCGGTTTCCGCAGATTTCCAGCGGCACGGATTTGGCCACGGCGTCGGATACCAAACCGGCCAGGTCCTCCTCGCTGCGCGGGAAATAGGTCTCGCTAACGTGCACGGGCTAGATATGCTTCCTGAGCCTTGAGTGGGAAGACCTTTCCCGGATTGAGCAGCCAATCGGGATCGAAAACGCTTTTTACGCGCATTTGCTGGGCAAGGTCCACATCGTTGAACTGCACGCTCATGAGTTCCCGCTTCTCGATGCCGACCCCGTGCTCGCCGGTCAAGCACCCGCCAAGCGCGACACAAAGCTTGAGGATTTTTTCGCCGCACAGCTCGGCGCGACGTTTTTCGTCTTGATCGTTGGCATTGTAAAGGATCAGAGGATGCAGATTGCCGTCGCCGGCATGGAAGATATTGGCGACCTGAAGCGCGTGCTGCTGGCAAATTTCGGCGATGCCGGTCAAGGCGGCCGGGAGCGAGGCCAAGGGGATCACGCCGTCCATGCAGTAATAATCCGAGATACGCCCGATGGCGCCAAATGCGGCTTTGCGCCCTTTCCAGATGGCGGCCGATTCCGCCTCGCTCTGGCTCACACGCAGCATTTGCGGCGAAAAGTCCGCCGCGATTTCCTCGATTTGCCCAAGCAGGCTTTGGATCTCGTCCTCGGAACCCTCCACCTCGATGATAAGCAGCGCTTCAACATCGAGCGGATAGCCGGCCTGGGCGAACTCCTCGCAAACCTTGATGGCCGGCCGGTCCATGAACTCCATCGCCACCGGCACAATACCGCGCCCGATGATGGCCGCCACGCAGGCGCCGGCCGCTTCGCTGGAGGCAAAGCCGATCATCATGGGCCGCGCGCCCTCTGACTGGCGTAGGATGCGCAGGGTCGCCTCGGTGACAACGCCGAATTGACCCTCGGACCCGACGATCAGGCTGAGAAAGTCATAGCCGCCGGCGTCGAGATGCGGCCCGCCAAACTCTACGATGTCGCCGTTCATCATCACCATTTTGAGGCCGAGCACATTGTTGACGGTGACGCCGTATTTGAGGCAGTGCGCGCCACCGGAATTCATACCGATATTGCCGCCGATACTGCAGGCGAGCTGACTCGACGGATCGGGCGCATAGAAGAATTTTGCCGCGGCGACAGCGTTGGACACACCGAGATTGGTGATCCCCGTTTCGACGCGCACATAGCGACTTTCGAAATTGGTCTCCAAAACCCGGTTCATGCGCGACAGGCAAAGCACAACCGCGTCCTCGGACGGCAGCGCGCCGCCGGCAAGGGACGTGCCCGCGCCGCGCGGCACCACGCGGATCTGGCTGAGATGGCAAAAGCGCAGCACCGCGCTCACCTCCTCGGTTGAGGTCGGCAAAACGACGGCCAGCGGCATGCATTTATAGGCCGTCAGCGCGTCCGTCTCGAAAGTGCGCCGTCCGGCCTCGTCAGCCACCACGGCGCGGGGCGGGAGCAATTTTTTCAAAGCGCCCACGAAGGTATCGCGACGGAGCATGATTTCCTGCTTCGGCGCAACGATTTCTATAGCGGACATGCGATCTGCTCCTTGCGATTGCGCGTTGGCAGCATGTGTTAAAAGCCTGCTCCCAGATTGACGGCAAAAGTGTGAGATTTAACACCGTTGCGGCATTGACAGCGCTCGCTGGGACCAACACTATCCCTTACGCGCACAATTGGACATTTCTCATCAGCCTCCGCGAGAGCTACGGCGTGCCCCTTACTCCTATAATGGACCTCGAGATTTTTGCGCGCGTCGCCACGGCGGGCAACATGTCCGCCGCGGGCCGCGATATGGGCCTGTCCCCCGCTGTGGTGAGCAAGCGCATCAGTCACATGGAGGAGCGGCTGGGGGCCAGGCTGTTTCAGAGAACGACCCGTCAGCTCAAGCTGACTGAGACGGGCAAAGGCTTTTACGACCGCATTGTCGGCATTCTCAACGACATCGAGGAAGCGGAAGCCTTCGTGTCGCAGCTCAACGCCAAGGCAAGCGGCATCTTGCGCGTGACCGCGCCGACCGGATTTTGCCGGATGCATATCGCCCCTTACCTCGCCGACTTTCTTGGGCAGCATACCGAGCTTAATCTGGAAATGCATCTCAGCGACAGCATTGTCGATATCGTGGCGGAAGGCATCGACCTTGCCATCCGCATCGCGGAACTGGACGATTCCAGCCTCGTCGCCCGCAGGCTTGCGCCGTGCCACCGTGTGATTTGCGCCACGCTGGACTATCTGGAACGTCATGGCACACCGAAAACGTTGAACGATCTTACAAAGCACAATTGCCTAGCTCCCGGCTTTCATTCGCTCTGGCGGCTTGATGGACCGGAGGGGCAGGCCAGCGTGAAGGTCTCGGGCAATCTACGCTCCAATTCAAGCGACGTCGTTCACGAAGCGGTGCTAAGCGGGCTCGGCATCGCGATGCGCTCGACCTGGGACATTAGCGACGACCTCAGATCCGGGCGGCTGCAAATCGTCCTGCCACACTATCACGAAAGCGCGCGTGCGGGCGTCTACGCGGTCTATCCCTGCCGCCAGTATGTTCCCGTCAAGCTGCGGGTCTTCGTGGATTTCCTGGCGCAACGTTACGGCACGGAGCCGTATTGGGACCGTGGCCTCAATCTGGGGCGTTGGCATCAAAGCATCAAGCAAAAGTCTGCAATGCAGGCGGCTCCTTAGGGCAGACCGCAATCAGCGCTGCATTTGGTCGCCGAGACAAAGCACATTTTTCCGCGTTATGATCATGATCCGCTGCGGCGCTTGGCGATGCGGCGTAAGGCGTGTTGATATTGGCTGGCCGACCTCCAAAGGATGCAAGACGAAAAGCAAAAAAGTGCGTTATAGGGACGGTGAGATCGAGGAGTGATCATGAAGATTGCCATCCAGCTTGCGGCAATAGCTGTGGTTTGTGGCCTGTCACTCGCAGCGCGGGCACAAGGCAATCCGATCAAGGGCGAAACTGTCTTTAAAAAATGCAAAATTTGCCATCAGATCGGCGACGGCGCGCAAAATCAGGTCGGTCCCCAGCTTAACGGCGTTGCGGGCCGCAAGGCGGGCAGCCTTGAAGGCTTTGCGTATTCGCCCGCGATGAAGGAAGCTGGCGAGAAAGGCCTTGTCTGGAGTGACGATAGCCTTGCGAAATATTCCGAAAATCCGCGTGAGTTCGTCCCCAAGAATAAGATGGCCTTTGTTGGCCTTAAGAAGGAAGATGAGCGCGCCGATGTCATCGCTTATCTGAAGAAATTTACCGTAAAGTGAGCCGCGTTGTGCCCTTCTCAGCGCCAATTCTATCTGTGTGCATCGCAGGCTGCAATGCGGCGGGATTTTCTCTATGGCGGGGATAGGCACACCCGAAAATCCGCTTCGTGTCGGCTTGTTCGTCACCTGTTTGGTGGATTTCTTTCGGCCCTCGGTTGGCTTCGCGGCGATCAAACTTTTGGAAGGCGCCGGCTGTGCCGTGGATGTCCCGGCCGTACAAACCTGCTGCGGCCAGCCTGCGTACAATTCTGGCGATCGGGACAATGCGAAAGCCATCGCGCGGCAAGTCATTGAAGCGTTTCAGAAGCACGATTATGTGGTTGCGCCTTCGGGCTCGTGCGCGGGAATGCTGCGCAAGCATTACCCGATGTTGTTCGCCGACGATCTCGATCTTGGCCCCCTGGCGCGTGAGCTTGCGGCGAAATCCTACGAGCTCGTGAGCTTTCTCACCGACGTCTTGAATGTGTCAGCCGTTCACGCCGAGTTTCCTGCCAAGGTTACCTATCACGACGCCTGCTCCGGCTTGCGCGAACTTGATATCAACGTCCAGCCGCGAAAACTGCTGCAAACCGTGAAAGGCTTGTCGCTTGTCGAAGCCGAGGACCGCGAGGTGTGCTGCGGCTTTGGCGGCACATTCTCCGTTAAATACCCCGACATTTCCAACGCCATGGTGTCCCGGAAGACCGACATGGTGCGGGCAACGGATGCCGCGTTCGTGCTGGGCGGCGATCTTGGCTGTTTGATGAATATCGCTGGCAAATTGTCGCGCGAGAACTCGCCAATCCGCGTGCGTCACGTCGCGGAAGTGCTCGCAGGCGTCACCGACGCGCCGCCGATCACAGCAAAGCGGTGAGGCGCCATGGACTGGGCCCGCCGCATCGCTTGGGCCTTTGCCATGGACGACGCGACTTGGAAGCGCCATGCCAATCCCTGGAGCTTCTGGACCCGCTTCTTCGCCTTTCCGCTGCTCGTCCTCGCCATATGGAGCCGGGTCTGGCTCGGCTGGGGGGCGCTCATTCCCATTGCCGCACTGGCGGTCTGGCTGTGGTACAACCCGCGCGCCTTTCCGCCGCCGCGCAGCACCGACAACTGGTTCTCCAAGGGTGCGCTGGGCGAGCGCGTCTGGCTCAATCGCGACGTGATCCCGATCCCCGCGCACCACACGCGGATGGCCTCGCTGCTGTCGGCGCTGGCTGCGACGGGCACGATTTTCCTCGTCTGGGGGCTTTATGCCTTCGACATCTGGCCGACCCTGTTCGGCATGGCGCTGGCGATCTTCGGCAAGCTCTGGTTTGTCGATCGCATGGTATGGCTGTATGAGGACATGAAGAACACCTCGCCCGAATACCGATCCTGGCTATACTGACGCCATGCAGCCGACATCTCATGCCTTCAAGGAAAACGCGGCCGCGGCTCTCGCCGATGCGAACCTGCAGCGCGCTCTCAAAAACGCGGGCGGCGGCTTCATTGCCAAACGCGCCCGCGCCCGCGACGCTTTGCCCGAATTCGATGCGCTCTGCGCGCAGGGCAAAGACATCAAAAACCACACGCTCGCCCATCTCGATCTTTACCTGGAAGCCTACGAGCGCAAAGTCATCGAAGCTGGCGGGCACGTGCATTGGGCGGCAAACGCCGAAGACGCGCGCGCCATCGTGCTCTATATCTGCCAGAAAGAGGGCGCCAAGCTCGTCACCAAGGGCAAGTCGATGGTGGCGGAGGAGATCGCGCTGAATGCGGCGCTGGAAGAGGCTGGGCTTGAGGTCGCGGAAACGGATCTGGGCGAATACATTATCCAGATACGCAATGAAGGGCCGAGCCACATCATCGCGCCGGCCATCCACCTCAATCGCGACCAGGTCGAAGCGGACTTCCGCCGCCACCACAAGAACTTGCCCGAGAACCGTTCGTTGCTCGAGCCCGTCGAGCTGGTCTCCGAAGCGCGCGGCGTGCTGCGCGAAAAATTCCTTGCCGCCGATGTCGGGATCACGGGTGCGAACTTCCTCATCGCGGAGACCGGAAGTTCGGTGATCGTCACCAATGAAGGCAATGGCGATCTGACGCAGCTGCTGCCGCGCGTGCATATCGTGGTGACCAGCATCGAAAAGCTCGTACCGACGCTGGAAGACGTCAGCACCATTCTGCGCGTCCTGGCGCGTTCGGCCACTGGCCAGGACATGTCGATGTACACGACCTTCTCCACCGGGCCAAGGCGTGAAGGCGATCCGGATGGGCCGGAGGCGTATCATGTGGTGCTTCTCGACAATGGCCGCTCGGAAATGCTCGGCACCGAGTTTCAGGACATGCTGCGGTGTATCCGCTGCGGGGCCTGCATGAACCATTGTCCGGTTTACGGCGCCGTTGGCGGTCATGCTTATGGCTGGGTGTACCCCGGGCCAATGGGCGCAGTGCTCACCCCGCAGCTTGTTGGTGTGCATGAGGCCGGGCATCTGCCCAATGCGTCGTCCTTCTGCGGACGGTGCGAGGCCGTGTGTCCGATGGGCATTCCGCTGCCCAAAATGATGCGCCATTGGCGCGAGCGCGAATTCACGCAAGGCGAAAGCCCTTGGATGCAGCGGATGGCCGTGAGGGGCTGGGCGTTTTGTGCCAAGCGGCCAAGGCTGTATCGCCTGCTAGCCAACGCCAGCGCCGGTCTCCTCAGCGAATGGGGTAAGCGCCGGGGCTTTTTTCGCTGGTTGCCAATGGCGGGCAGTTGGCTGCGGTATCGCGATCTGCCCGCGCCTCCAGGCCGCACCTTCCAGGCGCTGTGGAAGGCCGAGCTGGATCGCCGCCAATTCGAAGCGGAGATGGGCCGATGACCGCCTCCGGCAGTGATGGACGGGCAAAGATCATGGCGGCGGTCCGCTCGGCGCTTCTCGTCCGGGGCGACGAACCGGGGCGCAGGGGCCAGGTCCGTGCGCGCCTTGAGCGTACGCCAAGCGGGCTCATACCGGCGCGGGCGCGCAAGCCCAAGGCCGAACTGATAACGGCTTTCCAGGCGATGCTGGAAGTGCAAGGGACTGTGGTACGGCAAGTGGCCGGTGTTCAGGAGCTGCCGCTCGCCATCGCTCAGCACCTTAGCGAGCTGAACCTTCCCGCGAGGTTGCGTCACGGTGGCGATCCGCTGCTTCGCGGGCTGCCCTGGGAGAACAGCCTAATCGAGCGCGAGGAAGGCCCGGCTCAGGCCGCGGATGCGGTGTCGCTCAGCCGCGCGGTCGCGGGAGCGGCGGAGACCGGAACGCTGTTCCTCACCTCGGGCACGGAGAATCCATCGACGCTGAATTTCCTCCCCGAGACGCATTGTGTCGTCATTTTGGCGGAAAGCATTTTTGGGTCGCTTGAGGAGGTGTGGGGCAGTCTGCGCCAGGTGCATGGCCGGGGAAAGCTACCGCGAACCGTAAATTTGGTGAGTGGTCCTTCCTGTTCAGCTGACATCGAGCAGACGATCATCCGCGGCGCCCACGGCCCGCGTAGGCTGGCTGTGTTCGTTGCAATGAGCCGTTGAGCGAATCAAAACGTTGGAAGCATGTAAATATTTATAAGAATTTGGCGGTAATTAGAGCATGGCCATTTAACACAATACGTTGCAGTCGCTAAGGCGGTGGGCTACTACACCTTGCCCAAGCGGGTGCCTAAATGCCTCAAACAGCTGTGGAAAGTCTGTTGATAAACGCGCGGATTTGCCGACGCGCTACACGATAAGTCACCGAATGGTGAACTTTGTCACAAATTCGCCATCTGCCTAAATGAAGCTGTTCCTGTTCGCGGGGTTACCCGTGAACGCCCTCTTTGAAGTGCCCCGGCAACCCCGCGCCGGGGCACCTTTCTTTGCGGGAGGACGTGGAGAGGTACCTTTGGGCACCCCTCCCGTGAGTTACCCCGCTAGCCCGCTAGTGAGGCAGGCAACCCGTTGCGTGGCTCCGCAACTTATGGTTGCATAATATGGAGGAATGAGTTTTTCAACTCTTTTTTTGGTTTCTCCAGCTCTCACTGCATTGGACCTCCTGACCGAGAGGTCTGAACACGCAGGATCAATTTCCCGGCCCAGGCGTGATGCTGAATGAGCCGCCCCGGAGGCCCTTCCACACTTTTACCGTTTTTGGCATATGTTCGTCGGGGGGGGACGATCCGCTGCGGACACGCCAAAGGGGGGTTAGCGCAACACGGCTGCTGCCTGCGGCTGAAGGTGCGGCTTTGCCCCTCAGTTTGTCAGTGTTGCCTAGCTAGCACGGGGGGCGAATGCGCGAAGGGATGGGGCGAACGCAGGCCATGAGCCCTTTGGGTCAAGGTAGGGCCGCGCAGCTTCCGTGGCTGACAGATAGCCCGCGCGTCTCAGAACGGCAATGCGTAACGCTGATCGGCCCTTCAGGCGCCGCTCTCGCCGTCGCGATGGGAGGCTATATTCGGGAAATTGCCGCTCAGGGCCATGAGGTGATCTGCTTCGTTCCCGCTCTCGACGAGCCTGCTAAGCGCGCGTTTTCCCGCCTTGGCGCCGAGGTCTTTCCGCTTCCGCCGTTTCGCCAGGGCTTTTCCCCGTTTGCCGACCCGCGAAGCATCGTGCGCCTTGTGCGCATGTTCCGGCGCATAGGCCCAGACATCGTGGCCGGCTACTCTCCCAAGGGCGCCGCCCTCGCGGCCATCGCGGGGCGCTTATCCGGCGCGGGCCGTGTGGTAAGCGTGCTGGCCGAGTTGGGGCGCGGCTTTGCCGAAGCGCCCGAAAAGGCTTCGCCGACAGCCCGGCAGTTCCAGAAAACGCTGCTGCGTCTCGCCTTCCGGCTTAGCGACACGGCCGTATTCTTCAACGAGGAGAACCACAAGATTCTCTTGCGTCACAAGATTTTGCCCGCCCGGCTGCGGCAGTTTCCTTTGCATGGCAGCGGAGTCGATCTGCGCCAGTTTCCGCACACACCGCTTCCCCCGCTCAACAGGGGGGTGATGTTCCTCTTTGCCGGGCCGCTCGACCGCAGGCTGGGCGTGCAGGACTTTTGCGAGGCCGCGCGCCTGCTCAGGGCCAAATCCGGGAGTT
>Ga0136634_10000021_pt1 | contig 74377 bp, 61 predicted proteins | sample AntDrymUQ8332106_2_FD_104654 | JGI IMG/M metagenome (GOLD analysis project Ga0136634, IMG submission 104654) | Polar desert sand microbial communities from Dry Valleys, Antarctica - metaG UQ833 (21.06) | ecosystem: Environmental > Terrestrial > Soil > Desert | place: Antarctica: Dry Valley... | reverse complement strand
CTACCGTGAATCTAATAGAGATACCATGAATATTACTTATGCTTTGGTAAAGATCTGGGAGGGTGATGCAGTCATAGAAAACGTTTTCATAAATGATATGCCCATCAAAGCCTTAATAAAATAATTTTGTGGCAATTAACAACTTTGAATTTTTGTATGACAAGTATAAAGATAAACTTATCCGAATTTTAGATCACTTGTAATCTTTTGGGCAGCCGCCAAAATTTTATTCATATCCTTTTCATCGGCTGAGGGCGTATATACTGCCCATTCGCATTCGTTCAGAATGTATTGGATTTCGCTAACAATATCCCCGGAAATGTTACAGCCTTGTAGTTGTTTGGCAATATTTTGTTTATTAAGTGCAGAAGGAGTTACGTTGCATCTTTCAGCAACTGTCTTCCAAAGTATTCTTTGTATTTCAGTATAAAATCTCTCTTTATCTGCATCATATAAAGCCTCCCTTGCCAGATTAAAAGGGTCGTCAAAAATATTGTCGCTCTTTTGTGAGTCTATTGAATTGATGACAGGACTCACGTTTTTCCCGGAGTTGAGCCTAATCCAGAACCGATAAATTAAGTACCCGGTAATTCCCATGGCAAGCATGCTCAACAAGTACCAATAAATGGGCGTTGGGCGATTAAAATTTACCGGGGTTGTATGGCGCAGAGGTAAGTTTAATGTTTTTATTCCCTTATGAATGTGGAAAGTGGCTGAGCCGCTTTTTTTTGAAATATACCTTTTAAGCGTTGGGTCAAAGTAAGAAAATTCAACAGAGGGTATTGAATAATTACCCGTGTCCTTCGAAGAAAAAGGATACTCAAATATTTTTCCACCCTGGAGTGGATAAATGAACTTATTTAAATCTTCTTTTACCGAAGGTTCACTTACTTCTACACCCGTTGGCCAATCAATCGCTGGTGGAGTGACCAGCGGAAAATTCCCATTCCCCGAAATCATTACCTGCAATTTGCCAGGCTCCCCCTGTTGTAATTCAGATTTTAATAATCTTAAGGCTATACTATATTGACCAACGGCGCCTGAAAAATTCACCGGTTGACCTTTTTCAGGAAGGGGTTTCACAACTATGGAAAAAGGTTTTGACTTTAAAATCGTTTTATGCTCCAGGCGGGTTATGGGTGTCGGTTGGTCTGTAGTTGATCGTTCCAGTAAGCGCTGTAATTCATCACTTGTGCCTGAGTCAGGGTTTTGAATAAAATATATCGTGCTTTCCACTTCAGCAGCATCGAGTTCAAAAGTTCCGGCCTGCAAAGGAAATAATTGAACTTTACGTATTAGGTGAGTAAAATAAGATTTGTCATCAATTTTTTCAATTTCGGGTTTGTTATCGTACGAATCTACCATTTCCACTACACTAAAACCTGTTAGGGAAGGTCGTTTTACAACCTGGGAATTCGCGTTCAACCTGGAATAAGCCTTGTACACAACCATCACCGGCTCACCAACATAGCATGTTTTTTTATTTGCTTCACCCTTTAAAAAAAAGTTCCTGCGAATTTTTTCTTCGATATTCTCCCCTGGTTTGATTTCAGATTCATCAATTTCATCATCCAGATCCGGAACTGAAGTCAAACTTGATTGGCGGACAGTAATTTTAACTGCATTTGAATGCATCAGCTTCCCATCAATCTTTGCGCTTGCCCCCGGTATTATTAGTATCCCGATTTTTTGAGGAGACAACACTACTACTTTGGAATAGGCATCAACCAATTGTAAAGTTTGTGTGCTAATAGTGGGAGTACTGGGGATCTCAAATTCATCCTCAATCGTAAAATCAGTGAACTTAGAGTGGTGAAAATCCTTTATTACTTTTGCTCCTTCTATGATATACTGAACCTGAAATGTTTTTTTGTATCCCACAGTACCTTCACTGATCAAAGTAAAGAATCTCACTTGTGCATGCAGTGGTATGCCGCAGCAAAAAAGCAACACAACAAAAATACATTCCTTAATGTATAGCAGTTTCCTGGCTCTCATATTCATGGTCCATAACGGGTAATTACAAATATAAATTGTCAAAACAAGGATAACTAATCTTGTTGTTGTTAAACGAGGGAAATGGATGAGTGGTTTGTGGGTTCGAACTTGATTTCGAATATCCGCATTTCATGGCTCTGATTTAATTTTCAGGCATCAATCCCAGGAAGCTTATTCGTCCAGTATTGGCCATGGAATTATCGTGAGTTCTCGTCTTATAAATCTCCCAATTGGGGTCTCAGGATGATATCCTCTACACAAGCCTGCGGTGATAGCTGTGAAGAGGCATAAATCATATCAGCAATATCCGTAGCTTCCATGATACGTTTGGGGTCGACACCGCTCCCTGCCCAGGAGTCGGTATAGGCCGCACCGGGGTAAACAGTTGTTACTTTAATTCCATGGATTTTCATCTCTTCACGAAGATTCTTAGAAAACCCTGCCAGTGCAAACTTACTAATACTATAAGCGCCCCCATTATTATATGCCTGCAAAGAAGCTATAGAACACATATTAAATATATGCCCGCTTTTCTGTATTATCATTTTAGGTATAAGTACCCGGGTAAGATGATAAGCACTATATAAATTTATTTCAATCATTTTTGCCAGTACCCCATCTTCTTCATTGTGGACACTTCCAGGAAGAAAAAGACCAGCATTATTGATTAATACATCAATGGGAATTCCAAGGTCCAGAATCCAGTTTCCAAATTCAAGGGCTTGTTCTTTTATGCTGAGGTCGAAAGGTATGGCTTTAACAACTATGTTAGGAAATGCTGTAAGCAACTCATTAACGGCTTCATATAAAGTTGTGGCATTGCGTGAGCAGATATACAAATCATGTCCCTGCGATGCAAACTTAATAGCAAGGGCCTTTCCAAACCCTTTTGATGCACCTGTAATTACAATATTCATGTTATCATTTGAAATAAAAAAAACGATAAGCATTTGCTTATCGCCTATAAATTTAATTTTCTTTTTTATCAGGCTGCTAAAGAATTTTCGTGGTTATTTACTATAGGCTCAACCGGATATTCCTCTCCCTGCATTTAATACGAATTAGTTTCCAGATAAACTACAACCATTTCGTATCCCGGTATCCAGGCTTGCACAATTGTTTTGCAACTTTATATTCCCAAGTTTGGATTGCATAGTATTTTCAAATGATCTCTTTTATGGAATTAAGCAAGTTCATCTATTCGTTACTGGAAAGGTGAGTTTGGGAGGGTAGTCCCCAAATCACAATAACAACCTAATCGAAGTGGTATAAAAATGAATAATATCCGGATGGTGATTCATCAGTTTATGTATAGGTTATAATAAAGGCAATAACAGATTAACATTATTAGCGTTTGAGCAATAATTTCGGGATATAATTTATGAGTAAGTACAAGCACTTATTTTTTGATCTTGATCATACCCTGTGGGACTTTGATGCCAATGCAAAGCTCACCCTGGAAGAAATTTATCATGCATTGCAATTGAATACCTTAGGTGTTTATGATTTTCATTTATTTTATACTACCTATCTGGCACATAATGAAAAGCTATGGGAAAAATACCGCCATGGTTTAATAAAAGTAGACGACATGCGCTGGAAGCGGATGTGGTACACTTTGATTGATTTTAAAATAGGAGATGAAAAACTTGCTAAAGACATGGGTCTGCGTTTTTTGAACCTTTTGCCTACCCGTACTTTATTATTTCCACATACACTTGAATGCCTCGATTATCTTACCACTAAAGGGTATCAACTTCATTTAATTACCAACGGCTTTGAAGAAACGCAGCACAGCAAACTGAAACATTCCGGGATAGCCACCTATTTTATTGAGGTCATTACTTCTGAATGCAGTAACAGTATTAAACCTAAAAAAGAAATTTTTGAGTATGCTCTTATGAAGGCCAATGCAAAGCCTACTGAAAGTATTATGATAGGGGACAGCCTTGAAGTAGATATTCAAGGTGCCATGAACGCGGGCATTGACCAGGTGTTTGTAAATCATAACAGCCTGCATTGTTCGATTCAGCCAACTTATATGGTACACTCGTTGAAGGAACTTGAGGGAATATTTTAAGACACCATCCCTCTTCTGAACAATGAAAGCGGGGTAAGAAATTTACCGGGGTTCAGCAGACTTTGACAATTCAAATGATACCTTATATTTCAATTCCTCAATCTTGCAATGTATTTTTTCAAGGTCATCATCACATTCCCAGTTATTGAAGCAGTGCCAGTATTTTTTTTGAAGTTCTTCTAGTTCCACCTGAAGTATGTCGATCCTTTCCATGCCTTCACAAGTACCATTTACGTGCCATACAGGCTTTCTTAACATGCCGTGGATAAAATGATCATTCTTTATACAGGATTGCTTTTAGCAATTGGTTTGTTGAAATCTTCCAGGTCCAGGCTTGCTAATATCGATATGCCTCCCTGTACATATTGGTTCAGCTGTACATTTATTTTCGTTCCAACAGGCAAAAGCACATCCACCCTGCTTCCAAATTTAATAAAACCCATTTCAGAACTTTGCTCTACTTTTTGTCCTACACTTAAATAATTAATAATGCGCTTTGCTACCGCGCCTGCTATTTGCTTTACCAATATTTCGCCCTTTGGGTTTCTGATCACTACTGAATGTCTTTCATTTTCAGTGGATGATTTTGGATTCCACGCAACCAGGTATTTTCCTTTATGATATTGGCTGTACACTACCTCACCACTTACAGGGGTGCGGTTCTGGTGTACATTCGCCGGACTCATAAAAATGGAAACCTGTAATCGTTTGTCCTTAAAATATTCTTCGTCGAAGATTTCTTCAATAACCACCACTTTCCCATCGGCAGGCGATACCACTAATTTTTCTCCTATACTCACTTTTCGTTTCGGAATACGAAAAAAGGAAATGATAAATAGTAATAAAACAAGAGTGGTTACAAAAATGATCCAACTTACCCATGGATAGTAAAAACTTAAATAATAAAACGAAGCAAGATTAATAACACCAAATATCATCGCACTGATCAGAATTATTTTGTATCCTTCTTTATGAATGGTCATGCTATAATTTGAATATTAAAATTAGGTAATGTGCAGAGTTATTTTTGCTTTATGTACCATAGTGTAAAAAAATGGATCTCGCGAGGGCGCAAAGGCTAAGTAAGATTCTTTGCGTCCTTGCGCCTTTCCGAGAATCTTTAATCATAGAATTACTTCATCATAAACATAACATATACCCAAACAAAGGGTGTTGCCAATAACAAGGAATCAAACCGATCAAGAAAACCCCCATGCCCTGGCATGATCTGGCCGCTGTCTTTCACATCGGCCATACGTTTTAGTTTGGATTCAAGCAGGTCTCCTAATATTCCGGCAATAGAAGCAATTAAAGAAATAAAGATCCAGTTCCAAACATTGCTGTAAGGCATGATGAGTTTCATCCCAATACTCACAAACGCAATTGCTAAAATGGCGCCTCCAATGGTTCCTTCCCATGTTTTTTTGGGAGAGATTTTTGAAAATGGAGTTTTACCTATCCACGAACCCACCAGGTAAGCCATAGTATCATTGATCCACATCGCTGCAATCAAAACCAGGGGAATGTACCAGCCTGTGTCAATATAGATTTTTTCATTCCCTTCTTCCACACCCATAAACATTACTCTCAGGTATATCATCAATCCCCAACTAACTGAGATATACATCAACCCTAATATAGAATAGCCAATGTTTTTTAATTGTATCGTTTTTGCAAACAACAATTCAATAATTGGCAGTATAAAGGTGAAGCTCAGGCCCAGCCACCAACCTAAGGCATGTAGCCGGATGCCAAAAAGAGTAAATGCATCATTAGTAAAGTATAACATGATGCACCAACCTGCAATCATCACCCCGTATTTATGAAAGGGAGTGATAGCAGCATAATCCGTATCAATTTTGCCAACCAGTTTTTGAAATTCTATCCAACAACCGAAATGTATGATGCTAAAGAGAATGAAAAATGTCCATGGTCCTACCAGTAACCCGGCGAGCATTACTAAACAAAAGACGAGTGCTGTTAAAGCCCTGGTTTTAAAAGTGGCTTTATTCAATGCCATATTTAGAAAAATAATAAGAATGAATAAACAAGTTCATCAGGCCAGAAATTGATTGTTCGACGTGAAGCGTTCTGATTCATATACTTTTGAAAAGGTAACCGTTGATAGCCTGGCGTAGACCCAGAGAATTATAAATACGATTATTCCTGAGGCAAGCCCTGCAAAAACAGGCATGGTAGGATTCTCGCTAACATACTGGGGAGCGTACGAAACAGCAATTACCTGCACCGCATTGTTTACAAAATGGGCGAGTATGCTTGTCCATAAACTTCCGCTATACCAATACAAGGCACCAAGCACAATACCTAAAAACATCCTTGGTAAAAACCCCTGGAATTGCAAATGCAATGCAGAAAACAGAATGGCGGTAATAATAATTCCTGCCCATGGGCTTTTTGTACAATGGATCAGTATGCGTTGCAATGCCCCACGGAAACAAAGTTCTTCACAGATTGCAGGGAGTACGGCTATAATAAATACATTGATCACAATGTCCATAGGATGATTCACTTTCAACATTGCTTCCAGCAACTTCATTGTTTCTGTTTCTGCCCCGGTCATCCATTCAGGCAAAGGTATTTTCTGGTTTAACTCACCTAACCAGAATACAAAAGGGAATGCTACAAGGATACATAGTATCCCTAAACCATACATACTAGTGCGCTCAGCTTTTCTGAATCCTAAAAAATAAAAATATTTATCTCTGAATGTAAATACAGCATAGAGGAAGGCCGGCAATAGAAAAAAAATCAGGGAAGAACCTGCCTGGAGCCATTTGAGTAAATTAATGGCGTTACGGTTATTATAATCTATTTTGATATTTGAAGTGTCTGCTGAGGCACTAAAAACCAACAATAATACCTGTGGTAAGAAAACGAGTGAAAAGATCCCCAATTGAGACCATGGAGACGATACACGTAAATGACCTGTCATAAGTGGTGTAAACGATAATAAGTGTTGTAAATTTGCGACCCGTTTCAAGATACCATAGTCAGATTGCCCTCGTCCTTCTGATCGGTCATCTAACCGGCCATCGATATGATAAACATTGGCAATATACAACTTCCTTCTTTCCCACTACTTCTTGCTCCTATGGAAGATGTGAGTGATCCTCCGTTTCGGGCAGTGTGTAAGGATCATGGTGCGGATCTGATGTATACTGAATTCATCAGTAGCGAGGGCCTGATCCGTGACGCTATCAAGAGTCGGCAAAAATTAGACATATTCGATTATGAGAAGCCAATCGGTATCCAAATATTTGGAGGCGATGAAGAAAGTCTTGCATTGGCAGCAAAGATCGTCGATGTTACGAATCCGGATTTACTGGATATTAATTTCGGATGTCCCGTAAAAAAGGTTGCTTTGAAGGGAGCCGGGGCCGGAGTACTCAAGGATCTCGATCTGATGGTAAGGCTTACCGACGCTGTTGTTAAGGCAACCCGGTTGCCCGTAACTGTTAAAACCAGATTGGGGTGGGACGATAACACCAGAAATATAGAAGAGGTTGCGGAAAGATTGCAGGATACAGGTATTAAGGCACTCTCCATTCATGGACGCACCCGTACACAAATGTATAAGGGAGCTGCAGACTGGACCCTGATCGGGAAAATAAAAAGCAACCCCCGTATTCATATTCCCATTTTTGGTAATGGCGATATTGATTCGCCGGAAAAAGCAATGGAATATAAAAACAGGTATGGGGTCGATGGTATTATGATTGGGCGAGCGGCAATCGGGTATCCATGGATATTTAATGAGATCAAGCATTTTTTTGCGACCGGGGAACACCTGCCATCACCAGACATTGAACAAAGAGTAAGCGTAGCCAGAAAGCATCTTCATCGAAGTGTTGAATGGAAAGGGCCGGTAGTTGGTATCAACGAAATGCGCCGTCACTATGCAAATTATTTAAAAGGACTTCCTAATATTAAAGAATATCGCACAAAGCTGGTTACGCTTCCCACAATGGAAGAGATTGATGAGGTGTTAGACGAAATACGGATTGCATACGCAGGATTTGAATTCCAGAAAACGCCCATTGAGCTTATTAACTATCATGAAAAATGCCCTGCCTAACAAACCGTACAAAAAACTCCGTCTCTCTGTATTTACTTCTCTGATCTCTGTGGTTCAAAACCCATCAAGACGAATGTAAGCACGGGGATCACAGAGGTGAGACACAGATGGATACGGAAGAGTGCTATTAAAGAAAGGCATTCCTAATTTTTTATTCTCCCTTCTGCAATCTTTTTTAATTCTGCGTACCCGGTAAAAGTGCAATAAACTCGATAGTGACCTTTGGCGATATTTTCAAAAGTAAAGTCTCCCTCGTTATTCGTCATGATACCCTTAACCAAAGAAGAATCTTTTGCCGATACTAAGGCCGTTGTAGCATTTGCCAATCCTTTGCCCTGAGTATCAGAAATTCGTCCTTGTATCGTGGATTGTGCCTGAAGCGAATTGCAGAGGCACATCAGAATAGCTGCGTTGAGGAAAAAAATTTTTTGAACCATGTTCGGGGGTTTATTGATAAAATCAATGCAGCAATCAGGTAGACGAATAAGTAGGGATGGGAAAAAATATTCCTTAAAAATGTATTGATTTATTGCGAAACTATATTTTATAAATCAATCAAGGTTGTTTTTATTGACGGTCGGAAAAAAGGGAGGATCAAGGAACAGTCGAAATATTCTGGACACAAGTTTGTAGCACCTAAATAAAAAAATTCATGTCGTTGCTTTTTCAACCATTACAACTACGGGAAATTGAATTAAAGAACCGCATAGTCGTTTCTCCGATGTGCCAGTATTCCAGTGAAGATGGTTTTGCAAACGACTGGCATCTCGTACATCTTGGCACACGGGCGGTTGGAGGCGCGGGACTTATCATTGTGGAGGCTTCTGCTGTTTCCCCGGAGGGAAGGATCACACCTTCTGATTTAGGCATATGGAAGGACGAACATATTCCTTTTCTAAAACGTATTACTGAATTCATACAGCACCAGGGCACCGTACCTGGTATACAGCTGGCACATGCGGGCCGTAAAGCAAGTCATCATGTACCATGGAAAGGGGGCGAAACATTAAGTCCGGATGACGGGGCCTGGCAAACATTTGCACCCAGCCCTATATCTTTTAAAGAAGGAGAGCCGACGCCAACGGCATTGGCAAAAGAAGAAATCAACAGGTTGATAAATGATTTCCATGCTGCGGCCATTCGAGCTATGAAAGCAGGATTTAAAGTGGTGGAGATACATGCCGCCCATGGATACCTGATTAATGAATTTCTCTCCCCTGTCAGTAATCACAGGAATGATGAATACGGCGGATCATTTGAGAATCGCATTAGATTGCTATTGGAAATTGCGAGGGCCATACGGCAATCATGGCCGGATGGCTATCCCTTATTCGTTCGCATATCTGCTACAGACTGGGTTGATGGAGGCTGGACAGCAGATGATTCTGTTAAACTTGCACAGGTATTAAAATATGAAAATGTTGATCTGGTGGATTGTTCATCGGGAGGCAACAGTGTTGGACAGAAAATTCAAACAGGAGCCTTGTACCAGGTGCCATTTGCAGAAAGGATCAAAAAAGAAACCGGGATGCGTACAGGGGCCGTTGGGTTGATCACTTCCGCACAACAAGCTGAAGAGATTCTTTCTAAAGAACAGGCAGACCTCATCATACTCGCCAGGCAATTACTACGCGATCCTTATTTTCCCTTACATGCTGCCCAAGAATTCGGGGTCGACGTTATATGGCCGGTACAGTATGAAAGGGCGAAGAAGTGACGACTTGGACTTGACATGGTGAGGTAACTTTTTTTACGTGTCATTCCGCTTTTCATTGGTCATGGTAAGGTACGAAGCAACTTAGTGTATACGCATTCAGGTTAATAATAGGTAGCATTCAGTTTCAATGTGAAGATCTATGAGGTCCCTCGTATCCCGGGATAACAAATTAAAAAAAGGATAGCAAAAGGGGATGACCAGCAAAGAGTGTAAGACAAAAATGGTCTACCCCGCAATTCCCTTATTTGCAGAAACACTTTCAATAAGCAGGATAATATCTTCTTTACTTTTTCCTATTTTTTTCTGGAGGCGATCTAGTAAGGCATCTTCCTGGCCAGGCTCGTAAGCAAGATCTTCATCCGTTAAATGGATATTGGTTTCTTTTAATTTTTCTTTCACTTCATCCCAGGGCGCAGAAAGTTTTATTCGTTGTTGTTCCATGATGAATTTTTAATTGTACTAATCAAACGCAATTTTTAAGCCACAGAGCACTTCGATCAAAGGTATACCATAGCTAGCGTACGATAGTGCAGCCCTAAATTCATTTGAGGAATGAATACCTACTTTTTCCTTTCAAAGTTAGAATCGATTTCCAGGTTATCCGTAAGAATGTCTTCCGTTTTTTCTACTTGTTCAAAGGCCTGATGCATTTTGATGCGGTCAAATTCCTTTTCATTATTAGCGAGCCAGACCGTGGCTACACTATTGCCAATAAAATTAGTGATAGATCGCGCCTCAGACATAAACCGGTCCACCCCTAGTAGGAGGGCAAGTCCTTCTAGGGGAATTACTTTAATAACACTAAGAGTAGAAGCAAGCACTACAAAACCACTGCCCGTTACACCTGCCGCCCCTTTTGAAGTGATCATTAATACGCCGATAATCGTAAGAACCTGCATCATATCCAGCGGCACCTGGTAAACCTGTGCTAAAAAAATGGTTGCCATGGAAAGATAGATCGTTGTGCCATCGAGGTTAAATGAGTAACCGGCTGGAACTACCAATCCTACAACCGATTTTGTACATCCCATCCGTTCTAATTTTTCCATTAGTGATGGAAGCCCGGCTTCCGAAGAAGATGTTCCCAACACAATTAATAATTCTTCACGGATATATTTCAGCAGTTTCCATAAACTTATTTTATAATACTTCAGTAATAAACCCAACACCACGAAAATAAAAATTGCCATTGTTACATATACAGTGATCATTAGTTTGCCTAAAGGAACCAATGTTTGAAGTCCATATTTACCAATGGTAAAAGCCATACCTCCAAATGCACCAATGGGCGCGAACAACATTACAAAATGAAGTGCTTTAAATATATATTTTGAAATATTAGTAAGAACAGCAATAATCTTTTGGCGGCCGTTGTATTTGCTTAAGAAAATCCCAAAAGCAATAGAAAATAGCAATACCTGGATCGTAAAATTGCTTTTCAAAAATTGCCACCAGCTAAAAGCAGCAGCGCCATGAGTATAATTAGAAATATCGCCCCCGGCAACAGCTTTGGTATTAACACCATTACCGGGTTCAATCAGATTGGCTACCAATATGCCAATGATGAGTGCGAGGGTTGTTACGATCTCAAAGTATAAAATGGCCTTGCCGCCTACTCTTCCAACCTTTTTTAAATCTCCCATTCCACTTATACCAAGGGATATCGTAAGAAAGATAATAGGACTGATAAATAGTTTTACAATTTCAATAAATCCTTTGCCAAGAGGCTCCATTTTAACGGCAGTGCCGGGGTAAAAATGACCTAATAATGCACCCGCAGTGATAGCTGTTAGTACCCAAAAGGTGAGGTTGGTTAAAACTTTTTTCATTTCTACAGTGAACCACGAAGGCTAATAATTACAATGATAGGTTTGTTTCTCATTTTTCACAACTAACCATTTCCACATTCAGGCTGGTATAATTTTGTAATGCTTTTAATCAAAAGGTTCAATGAAAAAATTTTCTTTCAAAGGTTTATGGAAAGTCTTAAAACAATGTTTTAGTGGTTTTTCCGACGATAAAGTGATGAAACTCAGTGCTGCTTTAGCATATTACACAGTATTTTCAATGGGCCCGCTATTGATAGTAATCATTTATTTATGTAGCATTTTCTTTGGACGCGAGGCTATAGAAGGGACGATATATGGACAGATAGAAGGGTTTGTGGGTAGCGATACGGCCAAACAATTACAGGAAATTATTAAAAATGCTTCTTTGGGAGGTAAGGGGAATATTGCCGCCATTATAGGTGTCATAACTTTGTTGATCGGAGCCACTACTGTGTTTGCTGAAATTCAGGACTCCATCAATAGTATATGGGGCATTAAACCAAAACCAAAAAAAGGGTGGCTAAAAATGTTGGTGAACCGTTTACTTTCTTTTTCGGTTATTATAAGCCTGGGTTTTTTATTATTGGTTTCTTTGGGGGTATCAACAGTGGTGGAAGCATTAAGTAACACCCTTGCCAGAGCATTTCCAGACGTCACTGTGGTAATATTCTATATCATCAACCTTCTCCTTTCTTTAGCAGTGATAACAGCCTTGTTCTCAGTAATTTTCAAAGTTCTTCCTGATGCAAAAATCAAATGGCGTGATGTTATTGCTGGTGCTGTAGCCACAGCGATACTGTTTATGTTAGGCAAATTGGCGATATCTTTTTATATCAGTAAAAGTGATATTGGAAGTACATATGGAACAGCAGGTTCGCTGGTGGTATTATTACTGTGGGTATATTATTCGTCCATTATACTTTATTTCGGCGCAGAATTTACAAAGGCTTATGCAGTTGAATTTGGTTCGGCTATTCATCCTAATCAATATGCAGTGACTACCCGGCAGATTGAGGTAGAAGCAGAAGGTGAATCGATTCAGGAAGTAGAAAAGAAAAAAGAAAATGATAAGGTTGTAAAAAAAGAAAAAGAGGAAGAAAAGCAATCATAAGATAATAGAAACTTCAAATTAATTAAGCGGGAAGGAGGGCGGTTCATTTATTTTAAACAGTCTTTTTGTATATCTACCTATTCAAGAGCTACCATTCAGGTTACTCGTTTATTATTCGTGGCTATCACCCACCGGTCTCTTTTGCATTCTTTACAAATATGTTGTACTACCGGTTCAATTTTTTCAGAATAACCGCAAAAGCTGCATGCATAAACCCCAACTTGTTTTATTTGTTTGGTTTGTTGCGTTAATGAATCCGGCATAATTGGTAATCCAAATTTTACTTCATCATCAGGATAAAAAAATATACTTATACCTCCGTTTGTTTCAATAATCGCTGTTTGTACCTGGCCTAAATGAGAAACGCCCTTTAAACGGAGCTCCGCAAAAAACTCATCCTGGCCGAGGGCTTCTTTTTCAAAATTTTCAATGGCAAAACTTCCTTCATCAACTAACAGATCGGGTTTGCCTTCCAGAAGATTTTCAAATTTTTTATTTTTCCCAACCATATTAGTTACAAAAACATAAAGTGAAATCACAATAATAAAGACAATTAAGGCGGGTAACAATCCTACATCTTTATAAAACATCGGATCACCAGCCGCAGAGCCAAGGCCAATAATAACCACAAGTTCAAAAACTGATAATTGTTTAACTCCACGCTTTCCTAAAATAGTCAGGCTAATCAGAATAATAATAAACATGACCAGAGTACGCATGGCGGTCTCCGGGAGAAAGATCCATTCTTCACTCCCGAGCAATAATTCTTTCCAGCTAAAGCCTTTTGCTTGCAGAAAGTATATCTGTAAAATATTCATGTTAGTGAAAATTACCTGATTCTTTTTTCATTATTTGCCTTCACCCAGGTTGTTTTCTCGCATATGCTACAACATGAACGGATTGCGGGTTTTAACTCTTCAGTATTGCCGCAAAAAGTGCATGCATAAATCCCTGGATTTATAATTTCCGTTAGTTTTTCATCATAAGGTCCGGGTAAAATTGGTAGGCCATATTTAACTTCTTCATCCCGGTAATATACAATACTTATCATACCTGAAGCCTCAATAAAGGCGTGTTTAAGTTGTCCCATTTGAGTTACCCCATTCACCCGGAGGTCTGGTAAATATTCATCCTGGGCCATTGTTTGCTTTTTAATTTCATTATAATAAAAGCGTCCTCCTTCAATCAAACGGATCGGATGACCTTCAATGATAAGCTGGAAAAACTTATTTTGGGCTACCAAATAATTTGTCAGTTTATAGAGTAAAATGATCATTACAAAAACAATGATAGCAGGGATCAGTCCCACTTTACTATAGAACATAGCATCACCTGCTGCAGATCCAAGCGTGATGATTACGACTACTTCAAATACTCCCTGCTTGATACCCCTTTTGCCAAGTATTCGCAAAGTAGCGAGAGAAACAACAAACATTATGACGGACCTGAACAAAACTTCAAAGGCAAATTTCCAATGCTCTTCACCAAAGAGTAATATTTCCCAGTTAAATACATCGGAGGCAGTGCCGTTTAAGAAACAAATATGCATCAAAAGGATTTCTTTATGCTAAACCTACACGGTCTTATCGAACTTTCAAATTTTTTTAAATAGTATGCATCCGATATAAATTTGTAGAGGAATGCCAGTCTTACATATTTCTGCGATATTGCCCGCCTACTTCGTACAATGCATGAGTAATTTGACCGAGAGAACAATATTTAACCGTTTCCATCAATTCAGCAAACAGATTGCCATTATTGATTGCAGTTTGTTGCAATTTTTTTAATGATTCAACCCTTCGTGATTCATTTCGTTGATGAAATGCGCGAAGGTTAGTGATCTGCAGTTCTTTTTCCCCTGTAGTACTTCGGATTACTTCACCAGGCAAAATGGTTGGGCTTCCTTTCTTATTCAGGAATGTATTGACCCCAACAAGTGGCAATTCCCCTGTATGTTTCAAATGTTCGTATTGTAAACTTTCTTCCTGTATCTTATTTCGCTGGTACATTCTTTCCATTGCGCCAAGAACGCCTCCTCTTTCAGTGAGGCGATCAAATTCAGCAAGCACTGCTTCTTCTACCAGGTTTGTTAACTCTTCCATCAGAAAGGACCCCTGGTTAGGGTTTTCATTCTTTGCTGTACCCAATTCACGATTAATGATTAATTGTATCGCCATCGCTCTGCGAACACTTTCTTCTGTAGGTGTAGTAATCGCTTCGTCATAAGCGTTAGTATGAAGAGAATTACAATTATCATATATCGCGTACAATGCCTGTAGGGTAGTTCTGATATCATTAAAGTCTATTTCCTGGGCATGCAGGCTGCGGCCGGAAGTCTGAATATGATACTTTAGCATCTGGCTGCGCTTATTTGCCTTGTATTTATATTTCATCGCCTTTGCCCAGATACGCCTCGCTACACGGCCGATCACACTATACTCTGCATCCATTCCATTGCTAAAGAAAAAGGAAAGATTGGGCGCAAAATCATCGATGTTCATCCCACGGCTGAGATAATATTCTACGTAAGTAAATCCATTCGATAAAGTAAAGGCCAGTTGAGTAATTGGATTGGCTCCTGCCTCCGCAATATGATATCCACTAATCGATACACTATAAAAATTCCGGACTTTGTGATGTATAAAATATTCCTGTACATCTCCCATTAATTTTAATGCGAACTCCGTGGAAAATATACAGGTATTCTGAGCCTGGTCTTCTTTTAATATATCCGCTTGTACCGTACCACGAACCTGCGATAATGCTTCTGCCTTGATTTGATTGTAAACATCAGCCGGCAATACGTCATCACCCGATACCCCAAGCAATCTCAATCCAAGGCCGCTATTACCTTCAGGCAAAATACCGGGGGAGGATGTATTATTGTAAGTGGGCTTGCTAACTGATTTGAATGTCTCACCTAACTTTTCATTCACCACTTCCCATTGACCATTTGTCTCAATCCATTTTTCACACAATTGATCAATAGCAGCATTCATAAAAAAAGCGAGTAGCATCGGCGCAGGACCATTGATAGTCATACTCACCGAAGTTTTGGGATCACATAGATCAAATCCGCTGTATAGTTTTTTTGCATCGTCAACATTGGCAATGCTTACTCCGCTATTACCCACCTTGCCATAAATATCGGGACGGTTATCAGGGTCTTCACCATAAAGTGTAACACTATCAAAGGCGGTAGATAATCGAATCGCCGGTTGGCCAAGGCTAACATAATGAAAGCGTTTGTTGGTCCGCTCTGGTCCCCCCTCGCCGGCAAACATTCTTGTTGGATCTTCGCCTTCACGTTTTAGTGGGAATACGCCCGCAGTAAAAGGAAAATGTCCGGGTACGTTTTCTTGTGCCTGCCATTGAAGAATATCGCCCCAATCTTTGAATAGTGGAAGTACAACTCTTGGAATTCTTGTACCTGATAAGCTGGTACTGAACATAGGTTGCCTGATTACCTTATCGCGAACATTGTATTCATAATAGTCCTCCCGGTAGGCTTGTAGTTTTTCAGGCCAATGCTGTAGGAGTGTACGCGAAATGGGGGTGAGTTGCTCTTCCAGGTTTAATTTAAGTTCTTCCAAACGGGTTTCAATAGCCGAAGTTTGAGGCCCCTCTTCTTTTAGAATGTTCAGGGCACCATTAATCTGGTACAGTTTTGTTGCAATAGCGGATTGATCCCTAAACAAGGTGTCGTATTCATTTATGGTTGAAGTAATTTCGCTGAGGTATCGAACTCTTGCTGGTGGAATGATTAATGATTTTGCCCCTTCCTGAACAAGCGAAGCTGAATGATACTTACTCCAGCTCATTTTCGTTTTCTGCTCTGTAATTTTTATTAATTGTTCAAAAAGTTTATTGACTCCGGGATCATTAAACTGTGAGGCAATAGTTCCTACAACAGGAAGTTCTTCCTGGTTTGAGGTCCATAACGCGTGATTGCGTTTGTACTGCTTGCGTACATCTGCCATTGCATCCAAGGCACCGGCTTTATCAAATTTATTAATGGCGATCAGATCTGCATAATCAAGCATGTTGATTTTTTCAAGTTGTGATGCTGCACCGTATTCGGGGGTCATCACATACAGGCTTATATCGCAGTAATCAAGAATAGAAGTATCGCTTTGTCCAACGCCTGCGCTTTCTAAGATAATAAAATCATAGGCTGCTTTTTTGCAAATTTCAATGGCTTCGTCCACATGTGCACTCAATGCCTTATCGTTTTCCCTTGTAGCAAGGCTTCGCATATACGCCCTTGGACTGGAAATAGAATTCATTCTGATCCTATCTCCTAATAAGGCTCCGCCTGTTTTTTTCTTTGAAGGATCTACCGAGATTACAGCAATGGTTTTATCCGTATAGGTGTTTAGAAAGCGCCGAACTATTTCATCGGTTACCGAAGATTTGCCAGCACCTCCGGTACCGGTAATACCAAGGACAATACCCCCTTCCAAAGCTTCGGAGTTAGGGTAGGTTTTTCTGGATTCATTATTTTTTTCGACAATTTTTTTGCCTGGAGTTTTGGTAATTTCATTTTGAATTTTCTCGATACCATTTTCAGTGCTTAGTCCATTTTCAGCCAGAGTAATTGCCCGGGAAATTCTTCGGATATCCTTGTTCTTCCCCAATGGCAGTGTGCCATTCCATTTATTTGGAGCCTGCCAGAAATCATTCTCTTTAAAAACACCGCCCTTACTGGATGCCCCTGGATGAGGTCCACATTTCATCAACACTTCCTCTATCATCCCTTCTAACCCCATCTTCCGGCCATCATCAGGGCTATATATTTTTGTAATGCCATACTTATGAAGTTCCTCTATCTCTGCCGGAAGTATTGTTCCACCTCCACCACCAAATATTTTTATGTGTCCGCAACCGTTTTCTTCCAATAGGTCCTTCATGTATTTAAAAAATTCAACATGCCCCCCCTGGTAGGATGTGATTGCAATTCCCTGCACATCTTCTTCAATGGCACACTCAACAATTTCATGTACGCTCCTGTTATGACCGAGGTGAATGATCTCTGCGCCCTTACTTTGGAGGATGCGCCGCATCACATTTATCGCGGCATCATGTCCATCGAAAAGAGAAGCAGCAGTAACAATTCTGATTTTGTTTTGAGGAGTATCGACCATAAATACTATAACATTAGGAACAGGGCAAATTTAACTGAAAAAGCTAATGGCTGTTAGTTATTATTGAGGGAAATATAAGAACTTGTATTCGTAAATAGGCTAAGTTTAAAATTGAGAGCCCTATTAAATTTTACCTTACTATTAAATTAAAGAATGAAACAAATGGTTATTGATTCACATGTTCATTTTTGGAAATACGATAAACAAAGGGATTCCTGGATGAAGGATATGAAGGTGCTGCAACAAGATTATTTGCCGGGAACCATTGCAGGCACTTTAAAACGAAATGAGGTGAATGGATGTGTAGCCGTTCAGGCGGATCAATCAGAATTGGAGACTCATTTCCTGGTTGAGCTTTCCAAAACGAATCCTATTATTAAAGGAGTAGTTGGTTGGATAGACCTGCGTGCTCCCAATATTGAAGATCGGCTGCAATATTTTTCCCAATACAATATCATTAAAGGATATAGGCATGTAGTGCAGGGTGAGCCTATTGATTTTCTGAAGGATGGCCATTTTCAAAAAGGAATACTTGCTCTTCAGCAATACAATTATACATACGATGTGTTAATCTACCATCACCAACTAAAGCCGGCTGTACAATTCGTATCAAAATTTCCTGATCAAAAATTTGTAATAGATCATTGCGCCAAACCGGATATTAAAAACAAAAGGATTGACGATTGGAAAGTAATGATGACTGATATAGCCGCATATCCTAATGTATATTGTAAAATTTCTGGATTGTTTACTGAAGCAGATTGGAAAGAATGGAGTGCAGGCGATTTTTATCCATATCTCGATACAATTTTTGAAGTTTTTGGCACCGATCGGCTCATGTTCGGTAGTGATTGGCCCGTAGTGCTCGCCGCAGGGATTTATGTGCAATGGAAAAGCCTGGTTGAAAAATACATGGAAAACTTTTCTTCGGATGATAAACAAAAAGTATTTGGCCTGAATGCAGTTGGGTTTTATAATTTATAGTGTTGTTGAATTTGTAATACATCTCACTCCGAATTATTCAACAGAATTTTCTTCTGTTCAAAATCGATACTTTGCATCTCATTTAAATGGAATGTTATGTGGAAACGATTACCCTTCCTTTTTTTATTTGCAACATATCTTGTAACTGTTTTTGCCCCTGCCAAAGGCCAACTTCAAACATTAACCGCCATAGATCCCTGGAAGATTACTGCAAGCAATTACGATTCAAAAAATTATTACGGAATTACAGTTGCTAATGGAATGATTGGCATTGTTTCATCTCCAGACATATTTAAAATAAAAGATCTTGTTCTCGCAGGAGCTTTTGATCAATACGGACGTGGCAGGGTCAGTAATTTTTTGCGCAGTTTCAATCTTTTAAACATGTACCTGGATGTTAATGGTGGCAGGGTTGCCACTGCAGATGCAAAAAATATTTCCCAGACATTAGATATGAAGCATGCCAGTTTTACAACAACTTTTGAGTATGCAGACCAGGCTTCTGTTACCTATACATATTATTCCTTACGTCATTTACCTTTTACAGTTCTGATGGATATCAGTATCACAGCAAAAAAAGACATTACTATAGGAGGGTCCAGTGTAATGGAAGCGCCCGATGCCTTGCGTGATGTTCAGAATTATTATAACGAGATCGACAGGCCGCATGTAGTGATTAGTCTTCTTACCTCTTCGGCCAAAAGTCCAACGGGGAAGTTACTCATGTGTGCATCCAATACATTTTTGTTCAGTGAAAAACACGGAGAGGAACCCCGGGTAATTCATGAAATGTGGGATAACAACTTGCACCTGATGAAATTCAACAGAACAATGAAAGGAGGAGAAACGTATCGATTTTCCATTGCAGGTTCTTCTATTACTTCGGCTCATCATGATGATCCCCTGAATGAATCCGAGCGGTTAACCATTTTTGCAAAGTTAGAAGGAAGAGAGAGGCTGCTGCTATTTCACAACAAGGCGTGGGATGATCTTTGGAAAAGCGATATAATTGTTGAAGGCGATGAGCAAAGCCAGCAGGATATTCATTCCATGCTGTATCATTTATATTCTTTTTCAAGAGAAGGCTCCTCATTTTCTCTTTCTCCAATGGGCCTGAGCGGTTTGGGTTACAATGGCCATGTTTTCTGGGATACAGAATTGTGGATGTTTCCTGCTATTCTTGTATTGCACCCGGAAATCGCAAAATCCCTTGTCGAATACCGGTACCAACGATTAGACGCTGCTAAGAAAAATGCATTTGCTCATGGATATAAGGGGGCGATGTTTCCATGGGAAAGCGCTGAAACGGGGGTGGAAGAAACGCCTGTTTGGGCGCTCAGCGGACCGTTTGAACATCATATTACAGCCGATATAGCGGTTGCCGCATGGAATTATTACAGTGTTACACAGGATAAAAACTGGCTCCGAGAAAAAGGGTATCCTATTTTATCAGCAACAGCAGATTTCTGGCTCAGTAGAGTAGAAAGAAACGGTCCGGGAAAATATGATATTAAAAATGTTGTGGCCGCGGATGAGTGGGCTGAAAACGTTGACAACAATGCGTTCACCAATGCTGCTGCTAAGGCAAATCTTAAGTATGCAACAGAAGCAGCAACATTGATTGGGGTAGCTGCCGATCCAGATTGGATGCATGTTGCAGATAATATTCCCATTTTAAAAATGGAAGATGGCGTAACCAGGGAGCATGCCACGTATAAAGGAGAAGGAATAAAACAGGCCGATGTGAACTTACTTGCTTATCCATTAAAAGAAATTACCGATCAAAAGCTTATAAGGAAAGACCTTGAATATTACTCCACCAGGGTTCCAAATGAAGGTACACCTGCTATGACCCAGGCCATTTTTGCATTGCTATACGCAAGGTTGGGAGATGGCGAAAAAGCTTTTCATTTTTTTAAGCAGGGCTATTTACCCAATCTTAATCCTCCTTTCCGGGTGATTGCTGAAACGAAAGGAGGTACAAATCCATACTTCGCAACGGGCGCAGGAGGACTTATTCAAAGTATTTTAATGGGCTTTGGAGGATTGGAAATCACGCCAAAAGGTATTTTACAGGTAAAATCTGCACTACCAAAAAACTGGAAAAGCCTGACTATAACAGGTGTAGGGACGCAAAAGAAAACCTTCGTGGTGAGACGGCCTTAGGTATGGTTCAAAGTTGATGGTTGATACTTCATGGGCTTGGGTTGTGCCTCCCGAATCATGTGGAATTCTATGATTAATATTTATTCCTATTATTTTTGACTAAAGTACAAACCATGAACCATGAACCAGCCATTGCAGCGATCCTACCATTTATATTGTCATATTATGGATTAAAACTGCAGAATATTACGTTTCTAATAATTTTTCTTAATTTGTCGCAGCTTTGAAACGAATTGCTTCCATACTATTACTTGCTGTCTTATTGTTCAATTGGTTTGGGTATCGCATCCTATCTGATTATTATGAGCACCAGGCCGATTTTGCATTGGAACAAAGGCTGGATAAAAGTGAGTATGACGAAAGTCAGCTAATTGAAATCAAAGTACCAATAAAACTTCCTTATCAAACTAACTGGAGAGATTTTGAACGCTTCGACGGAGAAATAGAAGTTGATGGAATTCATTATAAATATGTGAAGCGGAAAGTTTATAACGATTCCCTGATATTGCTTTGTTTGCCTCATGAAAGTAAAATGAAATTGCAATCGGCCCGTGATCAATTTTTTGCGCTGGTAAATGATCTTCAACATCCAACACAAAATAAAAAGTCAGATTCAGGTAATTCCATTTCTTTTAAAAATCCTGTTTCGGAATATTATAATACGCTTAATAACTGGATTATACCAAAACTAACTGCTTTACATTCTCCATTCTACCTTAACAATTGTTCTTTTCAATGTACAGGGTTTAAAGTAACATCGGAACAACCCCCGGATGCATAAGTTATCCCTCCCTTATATGCAGTAGCATTATTAAAAGATGCTAGCTGAGTTATTCCCCTTACAAAAAAACATACTGGTGATAAAACTTGCCTGGGTTTTGACAACCTTTATTGTGTTGTTAACGGCCTGTGATCAGAAAGATTATAAAATTACGACCACCGATCCTTTTTTGTATAGTAAGACGGTGAAGAGGCTAAACGATATTGTGCTGGAAAATAATTTTCCGCCGATGATCGCTTCCCGCAACTATGCATATGCAAATATTGCTGCTTATGAGTGTGTAGCAGCCGGGGATAGTACTTATCGTTCACTGGCTGGTCAGATTAAACATATGCCCGGGATGCCAAAACCTGCAACCGGGAAATCCATCGATTTTTCTTTAGCTGCATTATTGGCGTTCACTAAAGTAGGCAATGCCGTAACCTTTCCTGAAGGAAGCATGATGGCTTATTATGATGATCTTTTGAAAAGCGTGGATAAAGCAGGGATGCCTGCCGAAACGATCAATAATTCTAAGCTATTTTCAGACCAGATTGCAGACTCGGTATTGGCATGGTCCAGAAAGGATAACTATGCACAAACACGCTCGGCCAGCAAATACACGGTAACCGAAGAGGACGGCAGATGGGTTCCAACCCCTCCGATGTATGCATCAGCGATTGAATCACATTGGATGGAAATGAGACCTTTTGTTTTGGATTCCGCAAATGAATGTATGGCCATTCGTCCACCAAAGTATAATATGACAGATACTACGAGCATTTTTTATCAGAGTGCCATGGAGGTAAAACAGGTTGGGGACAGCCTTTCAGAAGACCAAAAACATATTGCAGATTTCTGGGACGACAACCCCTTTAATATGAATGTACATGGTCACGTAATGTTTGCTACGAAAAAATTTTCTCCCCCCGGCCATTGGATGAATATTGTAGGTATTGCCTCGCAGACAGCAACCATCGATTTCAACGCTACTGTATATGCGTATACTAAAACCTCCATTGCCTTATTCGACGCCTTTATCAATTGTTGGGAGGAAAAGTTCAGGAGCAATGTTGTTCGCCCTGAAACGGTGATCAATAAATTTATCAATCCCGATTGGCGTCCACATATTCAAACGCCGCCCTTTCCTTCCTATGTAAGCGGTCATTCGGTGGTTTCAGCTGCCGCTGCCGAAGTACTGACAGATATTTTCGGGGATAATTTCAGTTATACTGATACTTCAGAAATCGAGTTCGGTATTCCTCACCGATCATTTACATCATTTCGACAGGCTGCAGTAGAAGCATCTTTCTCCAGGTTATATGGCGGCATTCATTATCGCTTCGATCTTGATGAAGGAAACATAGTCGGGAAAAAATTGGGAGAGATAATAGTAAACAGGTTACGAATGAAAACAAAATCGACTGAAACACAACTTTCAAAAAAATTAATGAATTAGCATTATAAACTACTGTTATGAAAAAATTGATTTTTATTTTATTACTAGCATTTGGCATCTGTCAACAGGCCCTGTCGCAGGGTTGTGTTGCTGTTCGTCAAATGGGAGGAGTGAATTCCTTGTGTTCCTCCGAATCATATAATCTTTCCAAGGGTGACTTACAGGTGGGCATTAATTATCGCTATTTTCATTCATGGCGTCATTTCGTAGGAACAGAAGAACAGCACGAACGTCAAACTACTGGTGGCGGTTACGATGCCTATGGAAAAGAACGAGGTAATGCAGTAAATATTTATTCTCATGCGGTGGACTTCAATGTATCCTATGGATTAACAAATCGTCTTCAACTCAATGTGACCATTCCCTGGGTGCACAACGAACGTTCCCAGGTTTTGAGAACAACCGCAAAGGATACATTTCGTTACAGTGTATACGCAAAAGGACTTGGTGATGTGCGTTTGGGATTTAATTATTGGGTACTTGATCCGGAAAAAGCGCAAAAAGGGAATTTGATGATCGGTGCAGGTTTGAAATTGAGAACAGGAGATTATAAAGCAATGGACGATGCACCCCAGGCAGATGGCAACATTAAGAATGTAGTGATGGATCAGGCGATTCAACCTGGTGATGGTGGTGTAGGCTTCTCATTCGAATTCCAGGGATTCACACATATCTACAAAAGCATTTATGGGTTCGCCAATGCATATTATTTGTTCAATCCAAAGGAATCAAATGGTTCCTTTAAATCGCCACCAAGCACTGGTTTGGCAGGTTACAATGTATATGCTTCCCCGGATCAATATTTTGCTCGTGCAGGAGTTATGACCTCAATATTGAAAAATAAGAAATTGACCCTATCCCTTGCTGGAAGAATGGAAGGTATACCCGCCTACGATGTATTGGGTGGCCAGGTTGCATACCGACGCCCTGGGTATGTGATAGCTATAGAACCGGGAGTTTCCTATCGTATGGGAAACCATAGTGTGAGTTTATTTGTTCCTTTAAATTTCATAAGGAACCGGATTCAAAGTGCCGCCGATATTGCAACTCAAAATTTGAGAAATGCAGCGATTACCGATCCTTCAAAATTGGTGAGGGTCCAGGGAGATGCCGCCTTTGCGGATTATTCTATTAGCTTGGGATATTCATACAGGATAGGTAAAAAGAAAAGAAATTCCCCGATTATTATTAATAATTCAAAAACGTAGTAGGATAGTCGCGGATAAGATCCTTCAGATCCGCATTTACCAAACATAATACCCTAAACTATATATAATAATTTATGAAGAAGTATTACCCTTGCTTTAACAGGAGTCTTCTCTGTATGTTTTTTACAGTATTCTTAATCAAAGCAACAGCCCAGGCAGATATGGATGGCATTATGATGACTAAAAATAATTTTTGTACTGGCGTAATGTATAACTACAGCAATTGGAAAAATTATTGGGAAGGTGATTTTAAGCGCGATAATGCGAATCTTGGAACCGTTTCAACCAGGATGATTGGTTTGATGGGCAACTATGGAATCACGGATAAATTAAATGTGTTATTCAGCATTCCATATGTACAAACAAAAGCTTCGGACGGCACGTTAAAAGGAATGAAAGGATTCCAGGATCTTTCTTTGCAAGTAAAATGGATGCCCTGGGAAACAAAAATCGGCCGGGGTGATTTTTCGATTTATGGAGTTGGAGGTGTATCATTTCCTGTTACAAATTATGTTGCTGATTTTTTGCCCATGTCAATAGGTCTTCATAGTAAAAATATTTTATTAAGAGGTATGGTTGATTACCAACTGGGTAAATTTTTTGTTACAGCATCTGGAACATATGTTAAACGAAGCAATGTTACTATTGACCGTTCTTCATACTATACCACTGAAATGCATTACACCAATGAAGTCAAAATGCCTGATGCTGCAGAATTTAATTTTCGAATAGGTTATAGAAGCAGTAGCCTGGTTGCTGAACTAGTACTCGACAATTGGACCACATTAGGTGGTTTTGATATCCGTAAGAATGATATGCCCTTTCTGAGTAATAAAATGATCGCAACTAAGGCGGGAATAGGTGTGAAGTATACGGTATATAAACTACCAGGATTATCACTGATAGGTGGAGGCAATTATACAATTAGTGGAAAAAATGTAGGACAAAGTAGCACTATATATGGTGGAGCTTTTTATGTTCTCGATTTTGACAAAAAGAAAAAAACTACTGATATCAATCAAAAATAAATTAAACGATGAGAAAACATATTCGGGTTACGCTTTTTTTATTTGTTGTTGCAGCATTTCTACATGAATCCTGTAATAAAAGCATTACAGAAAAAATTGAAAGTTTTCCCGCACTTACGCCTGCTAAAACAGACATTAATGCAGGTACCTGGAAAACAATTTTACTGAATTCACCAACGGAATATTCAGTTATTGCACCCATTGCCACTAATACTCCTGCCTATATCGCAGAGATCAATGAAATCAAAAGTTTCCAAAGGAATTTAACAGACAAACAAAAGGCTTCCATTAAATATTGGAGTGCTGGCGCTGTATTACGCTGGAATGAAATTCTTAGAGAGCTTGTTGCTATTCATAATCTCGCTCCGTATCAGAATGAAGATGGTACCTATCCGGCACCGAATGCTGCCAATCCATTTGCTTATCCGCAGTTTCCGTTTTCAAATCCACCTTATGCTTCCAGGTCGTATGCATACGTAAGCGCTGCTCAATATGATGCATTGGTAGCTGCCTGGCATTATAAAAAATTGTACAATAGATCTGCCCCTTATAAATTGGATTCATCCATTAACGCATTGGTGCCAGCTTCAGGTCTTCCTTCCTACCCTAGTGAGGATGCAGTAGTAGCCGGAGTTACAGTTGAAATGCTCAAATTATTATTTCCGGGCGATCTTGCTTATATCCAGCAAAAAGCAGAAGAACATACTTTGTATAGAATTATGGCAGGCGCAAATGTGCGAAGTGAAATTGAAGCAGGAGAAGCTCTTGGTAAACAGGTAGCGCAGAAATTCGCTGCCAGAGGCAGAACAGACAGAGCGGGACAGGCCATAGGAAATGCCACCTACTGGAAATCTCTCGAGGATCAGACAATAGCAAAAGGAGAAGCCTGCTGGATTAGCTTGGAATCACCAAAACGGCCGCCTATGTTGCCCCTGTTTTGTAAAGTAAAACCCTTTTTATTCGATTCATTAACTGTAATCTCCCTTCGGCCGCCGCCGCCGCCTTCTACCAACTCTGCGGAATTTAAGAAAGAAACGGAAGAGGTAATGTTTTACAGTAAAAATTCTACCCGAGAGAGAATGCGCATCGTTCATTTCTGGGCAGATGGAACAGGAACGTATTCTCCCCCGGGCCACTGGAATGCAATAGCTGCAGAAGAATTTGTAAACCTGGATTATAGTGAGGTGCGGTGGGCAAGAAATCTTGCTTTATTAAATATGTCATTAATGGATGCGGGAATTGTATGTTGGGATGCTAAATATTTCTATTTCAATCCACGACCCTCACAAACAGATCCAAATATAAAAACGTTAACTGGAGTTCCTAATTTTCCGGCATATACCTCCGGTCATTCAACTTTCAGCTCCGCGGCTGCAACAGTATTGTCACATATATTGCCTGACAAAGCGCAGCAATTTTCTGATATGGCTGAAGAGGCGTCTATGTCTCGCTTATACGGGGCCATCCATTACCGCAGCGATTGTGAAGCTGGGTTAGCAAGCGGAAAAAAAGTTGGTGCGTATGCAGTACAACGGGCACTGACCGATGGAGCTGATCAGTAATATTGACACTCCGGATTTTCGGTCGGTTATAGATGATTGTAACCGACCCCAAAATAAATAGTGTTGCGATTTTAAGGAACTCATCCCATCGATTGTAGTAATACAGCGGTTAATTGTGGATTATAGTTGCGCAGCGAAGGATGTATAATGCTATGCAAAATATTTAAATTTCCGGAAAATACTTAAGAAAATCAGCCACACATATTCCACTTCTATTCTGTTTGCTGAGTAGAATTAAATTTTCCTAAGAGGTATAATCAAGGATAGTTCTTCAGAAATATAATCTCCTTATATCATTTCTGTCTTCTTACTTCCTACTTAATAGTAGGTATCATTCCCCTAATGCCCATATCTACCACCTGTTCACCCTTTGTGCCATCCCATTTTCCATTGACAATAATTTCTTTCCACTCGAAACTTTTATTTGTAGATAAAGAAACTTCAATAATAATATCACTGGTTTCATTTCCTGTAATAGTTAATTTCCCTGGAGCAAGAGCAGCGGTTACAACACAAGATCCTGCTGGGATAGGCGATGATGCGAATAAAGGATTTACCACTGTAGTAGCACCGTCTGGCGCCTGGCCTGAAGAAGTGAAAGTTTGACTTGTGCCGGCTGCACTCATTGTTGTCTCAAACGCCCAGTATCCTTGTTTGCGGTTATCATTCACAGTGAGGGATTGCGTTTTGATCGTATGTGATTTGATATAAGTATTGAATCCAATAAACGAGGCCACCGTTCCGGTGAAATCCTGGTTTATGGGAAACCCACTAATAGTCGTGTCGATCCTAAAGGTAATATCGTAATTCTGGTAAGCTAATGAAAGTCGCAGCCATTCGTAAATGCCAGCTTTGATATCCTTGATTGGCATTGAATAAAATACTTCATTATTTGCTGCGAATGTAGCATTCTCATATTCTATAGCTGTTTGACCTGCTACAGAAGTTTGTGTTGCTTTATATAATATAACACCCGCTCCGAGGGCAGTGAATGCCGACGGGGCCAGTTCAAGATAATGAGCACTCATCTTATTAAAAGAAGGGCTTTGTGCCGCATTTCCTGCAGGGATCACAGAAGGCTGTCCGATATTATTCAATCGTACCTGTGTAGAATCAAATTTAAACTTGAAGATCAGATTTGCAGAACTTGAATTAGGTTCCACTTGTTTCTTGCACGCTATTGAAAATAAAATAGCAAGGAAAATAAATAGGCTTGAATTGAATTTCATACAGGAGGAGTTGAAAAATATAAACGTATCGGAGCGGTAAAAATTGCCGTTTTACTGTTGAAGGATGATTTTTACTCCCTTTTCTCCTTCTATAAACTCAGGAATTAACAATAATTTCCATTGTTTTTAAAGTCCTGGAAATATGAGGTAAGTTTTATAATAAATCCAGTTAAATGGATCTGTAAACAAATCGTTGTTGAAGAAAACAGCAACAACGGCATTTAAATTACCTGATAAAAATTCTAACTCCAACCTTCAGATTTTTGCAATAAATTTTTAATTTCGAAATCCTATGACTGATGAGTATTACATGCTTCAGGCATTAAAAGAGGCAAAAAAAGCTTTTGACGACGGTGAAGTACCTGTTGGAGCCATTATTCTTCAAAACGAAAAGATCATTGCCCGGGGTTTCAACCAGGTTGAACGATTACTTGATTCCACCGCACATGCTGAAATCATATCCCTGACTTCAGCCTTTAATTTTCTTGGGAGCAAATACCTTCCCGAAGCCAGCATTTACATTACTGTAGAACCTTGTCTTATGTGTGCGGGCGCATTATTCTGGAGTAAGATCGGGCGGGTTGTATATGGAGCGGATGATAAAAAAAACGGGTATAAAAAGTTTTGTATCTGCCCTCCCGCCATTGAAGGTATTGAACTGGCCCCATGGCCTTTTCATCCAAAATCGACTATTCTTAAAGGAGTCTTGAAAGATGAATGTGCTCATCTTATGAAAGAATTTTTTAAGGCAAAGCGATAGCACAGGTATGAGGTTTAAGGAGTAAAATCTAAGCAGGAAGTTACTGGAGATTTTCACTGAATGAGAATTGACCTTTCAGCCATTACCATTCTTTTGAATAAATTCAACAAAAAAAACTTCAATAAAAGTTCGATAAATTAGAAAAAAAAATTTACAATTTACGGAGCTTGATGTTTTTAAAACTGACTCCACCACCGTGATCTTGCAATGCGATGAATCCTTTTTTTACGGAACCATAATTTTTTGCATCCTTCCATTTGCCATTTTCTTTTAACTGCTGCCATTCTGGTGTCCATAATTCAAACTCAACAACTTTTTCTCCATTCAGCCAATGTTCAACATGGCTTTCGTTAACCACAATTTTTGAGCGGTTAAATTGTCCCACGGGTTTTGCAGCAAGCTTTGAGGGGGCATGCATCGCGTAATCGGCTCCACTTTTTTGGAAATTTTCTAATTTATCTGCATATCCATTATCGTCAATCAACTGATATTCGGGCCCTGATTCATAAGATGGCCTATCATTTTCGAGTGCGCGGTAAATGACACCGCCGTTTGCGCCTTTCTCCACTTTCCAGTCAAATACTAATTCGAAATTATCGTGCTGTTCAACTGTAATAAGGTCTGCTCTTTTGGTTGGCCCTTTCATTTTTGAAATCAATTCACCATTTATTATTTGCCATCCATCAGCTTGTATATTCTGATACAATCTCCAGCCGTTAGTCGTTTTTCCGTCAAATAATAATTTCCATCCAGCTTTTTCTTCTGCTTTGGTAATGGTGTTGTCAATTTCCTGAAACCACCTGAAAGATGTAACAGTGAAAGAGCAAAATAAAATTACGGCAATAGAGATTTTAGTTGAGGTATACATGGAATCTTTTTATAAATGCGTGGATGAAAATTATTGCAATATATTTTGCCGGAAGTTAAGAAGTATTGAATAAAGGCAGCATTTGCTGCCTTTATTAATTAAAAGAATTTCTCATTATTTATCCCACCACAGTTTTTCAGTTAATGAAGTAACAGCAGGAACATTTTTTCCATTACGATCTTTTTCGGAAGAAGGATAGCCCATTCTCCGTATAAACGTTGGTAAAATAGCACCTAGGGGCAGCGTAAAATCTTTGTATTTGTAATCATATCTTCGTGCATCAGTCCATGCTTCCGGATGAAGGAACATAGCAATATATTTCTCTTTGAAAATATGATCTTTAGTAAAGTTCGCAACTCCAACCGCAACCATTGTATTAGACAGGTAAACATTTTTTTCGATTGTTGTGACGCCTAATTTGTCCATATGTGCTGCAATCCCGGCCAGGTAAGCTGCGTAAGATTTAGGCTTATCGGTTGCAAAGCTTGCTTCTGCTTCAATAAATTTCATCTCTGCGAAAGTGACCAGTAATAATGGAGCTCCGATTTTAGAATAAAAACCATTTATTGATAAATAACTTTCTTCTTTATTTGTACCGGTACCTGAACGTCCTTTGCCATTTACTGTTCCCCTGTAATCGCCGAATCTAGTGGTATCCGTAATATATTTTATCCGGGGATCAAATACTCCATAGGTTGTACCATTCATTGCCTGAATGGATTGCTCACTCATCCATCCGTCTAATATTAAATTGGCATTGTTAGCCGCAACCTGGTTCCATGGACTTCGGTTGGCAAACTTTGTAATCTGCGCGTCATCAGCATTAGAAGAATATCCTTTTGATAAAGCGTCTAATATTGCGGTTGGGTTGTAGTTGCTTGTTTTACTCAACCTATTTAATAGCCTGGCTTTTAAAGCATAGGCGGTTTTTTTCCAGGCAGTTTTATTGCCATTGTGAATGAGATCACTATTTGCATCTAATTTAATTCCAGGATTTGCTCTATCAAATTCAATAATCGCTTCGTCCAGTAATTTCAAGCAACTATTGAAAATATCTTCTGCTTTATCAAATTCAGGAGCGAAATTTGATGAGTCAAGCGCTTTTGTGTAGGGGATGTCTCCAAATAAATCTATCAGCAAACTCATATTCATGGCTTCCGTAACCTTTGCGACACCAATATGTTCAAAAGCGTTAGTTGCTGCGGCTTTGTAAAGCATTACCCTTTCATCCCTGATTGTATTGTATATTCCGCTGCCCTCGTCTCCAACAACAGTGGGGTCATCAGTAGTGAACCACAATGAACTTCTATCCAGATCATCATAAATATCAGAGCCGGAAGATGTATTGGGGGAAGCTAAATATTGCATATAATAGGAAGTCACATTTCCCGCTCTAAACACGTTGATTCCTGTTTGGTACGTGACTACTGTCAATAATCCATTCAAAGGAGGATTCTGAGTCTGGTTTGGGTTGACTTCATTGATATCGAGATATCCCTTTTTACAACTGCCCAGTAATAGGGTGGCTATCAAGACAAGTGAAAAATATTTTATTCTCATAAATGTTTTTTTAAAATTGGAGATTAAGCGTTGCCAAAAAGCTTCTCACGCCAGGATAGGAGAAACCGGAGTAGCCTTCTGAACCATTATTTCCTGCAGTGAATGAACTTGATTCCGGATCAAAGCCTGTGTATTTTGTTGAAAGCCACAAATTATTGCCGGTTAATGAAAGGCTGGCCCCTGTAAATACTTTAGTGTGGGTAAGTACTGCTGCAGGCAAAGAATAGCTAAGAGAAATTGAACGCAGTCGTATCCAGGAGGCATCTTCAATAAAATTTTCGGTTACTCCCCGATAAACATTTCTATAGAAACCATTTCCGTAATCAACTCCATCCGGCCCCTTTCCCTGACCCAGGTAAACAGGTTTTGTATTAGGAGATCCATTCGCCAGAACGCCATCGAAAACAATTGTTTCTGTTCTCATTTCGGTAAACTTAGCTGTGCCAAAGGCCGCCATAAAATTTGCAAATTGATTGAACTTCATTTGCCCTTGTCTTGTATCAACGAGAACGGTAACGGCAAACTGTTTGAAACGCAAAGTTTGTAATGTGCTTAAAATATAATCCGGTTGGGTGCTACCTAAATATTTTTGTTTGGTGTCAATACTCGGAAATCCGTTTGCTCCTATTAATAAAGGTTGATCCTTATCTACCCGAATAGGATCCTCGGGTTTAGTACCATAATATTGTCTATATGTTCTTCCAAATAAAGCCCCATATTCATACCCGGGAATGAGTTTCATATTTGCATTGGAAGTAAGATAACCAAACTGGGTAGCTGTTAATATTTCCGTTAATCCCTGGTTTAATTTTACAACTTCATTTTTGTTAGTGGAGAAATTTATATTAAAATCCCAGGTGAAATCCTTGCTTCTCACAGGGACTGCTGTCAGACTAATTTCGATCCCCTTGTTTTGAATTTCTCCGGCATTTATATATGCTTCATCAAAACCCGTAGTATTTGAGATTTTTACAGGCAATAGGAGGTCCTTACTTTTTGCCATATACCCGGTCACTTCTAAACCTAGTCTGTTCTGTAAAAATCTTAATTCAAATCCTGATTCAATACTATTTGTGAATTCAGGCCTTAAGGAAGGATTTCCCAATCGATCCGTATAAGTAAAAGGTAAAACATTCCCAATGGGAGCAGCCGAAATAAAACCTGTTGTTGTTCCATACGGGTTGCCATCCTTGCCCACCTTCGCATAAGAAATTTTTAATTTACCATAATTCCACCAGCGGGGTAGCGCAAACATATCACTAAACACATAGCTTACACTTGCAGATGGATAAAAATAACTTCTATTCTCTTTCGATAAAGTGGATGTAAAGTCATTTCGGCCGGTAACATTTAAAAAAAGATAATTTTTAAATCCAAGGGTCAAATCACCAAAAAAACCATAATTCCTATAGTCCTCTATGTATTGTGTTGCCAGAATTCGCTTTGCATTTTGCAATAGAAAAAGGTCGGGCACAACCAAAGTATCGCCAGTTGTACTGACCCTTCTCTGTTTTGCATCCCGAAGATCATGGCCAAGTTTTAAATCAACAGAAAAATCCTTTCCGAATGTATTCGTAAGGTTTGCAATAAATGTTGAAGTTATAATCCTGTTTTTTATGTTATGCTCCTGGATAAATCCAGAACCATTATCACCAAGAATTAATTCTCCAACAAGTCCTTTTGGGCCGGGAGCAGTACGAGTTCTATTGTCTGTATAAAAATCATTTCCGATTCGATATGTAAAATTGAGCCAGGTTGTAGGAGCATAATTGATATTCGTACTGGCAATGATTCGATTCACATTATCATAAAATCGATTTGTTGCCAGAGTGAAAACAGGATTGTTATTTTCTACTCCGTAATTTTTTTGAGTGCCATCTGGTTTGATATAATCCATAACATCCCATCGGGGAGCCCAGTAAATTAATTGTTCTCCATACCGGTCAGCATTTACTCTGGAACCGCCTGAGTTTATAAAGTTTAAAGTGGCTCCCACTTTGATTTTTTTACTCACGTTAAGATTGCCATTCACCCTTGCATTATAACTTTTATAATCGCTGAAAGGGATCACTCCATCCTGATTAGAATAAGAAAAAGAGGCGCCCATTTGTAATAGTTCGGAACCTCCCATCAAACTTATACTATGACGTGTTTGATTACCTGTACGATAACCCCTTTCAAAATTTTTATAGATGGCGTCCGGATGGGTGGGATCCAATGCCTTCGCCTCTGCGATTGTAGGTCCCCAGGAAGGCCAGAAACTGGTGGGATCATATTCTGGTTTTCGCGATACGGTGCCAACAAAACCCTGAGTAAATTTACTTTGAACATCTGGTGTTTTATTAACCCTCTCAAATCCATATGTGCCGGTGTAACTGATTTGCATTTTGCCTGCTTTCGCGGACTTAGTGGTAATTATTATAGCACCATTAGCGGCCCTTATTCCATATAACGCGGTTGCAGCCCCTCCCCTCAAAACACTAATAGTTTCAATGTCATCAGGATTAATATCGGCGGCTCTATTTGTCATCCCTCTGGTATCACCACCCCCTGTTTCCAAAGTGCTATTATCAATTTCAACACCATCCACAATAAATAAAGGCTGGTTATTGCGTCCCGCATCCAGAGAGTTGATTCCACGGATAAGAATTCTTGCACCCTGACCTGGCGCACCCCCAGTGCTTGAAATGGTAACACCGGCTACTTTTCCCTGAAGTGCATTGACAACATTATTTTGACGGTTAATATTTAAATCTTCAGCAGTCACGGTCTGCACAGTATATCCCAAAGCCTTTTTCTCTTTTTTGATGCCAAATGCGGTTACTATAACTTCAGAAAGATCACTTGAATTCATTAATACAACTGAGTATTCATTTGCTACCCCTATTCTAATTTCCGAGCTACCATACCCTGCCGCGGAAATAACCAATACTGGATTGCCTGAAGGAACTGAAATAGAAAACCTACCGTTATCATCAGCCGAAACACCATTATTTGTGCCTTTTACTAAAACGGAAGCAAGTGAAACAGGAGCATTTTTTTCATCTGTAACTCTGCCAGTTATTTGCCGGTTTTGGCTAAACAAAGAAAATGGTACCAATAATAAAATTGGTATCCACCAGAAAGAGGGATTTTTTCTCATTTAAGATGTTTTAGTGGTGAATGTAAAAGGCAGCAATGCGATATCTAAAAGTAGATTGCAATATGAACAAACTTGCTGCTTGCCATGCAGTTTTTTTCGAATACCTGCAGTATTTTAAGGGCTCGCCTGAAAAATATATAGAATTAAACTTAAGGTTTTGCAAAAACCCGCAATTTCATTGTTAGTCTTCTTTGCTGACAAGCTATTTATATTCCACTTCTCGAAAGAGGTTGAATTGGCAGATCAATAAGGCCCCTGTAAATTTGCAACCATTGTTTCATTTTTAAACTTTTAGCTATGGCATTTACATTACCAGCTCTACCTTATTCTCATGACGCTCTTGAACCTCATATTGACTCCACTACCATGCAAATTCACCATGGAAAACACCACCAGGCATACGTAGATAATCTTAATAAAGCAATTGCGGGCACCCCGCATGAAAGTAAATCATTAGAAGAACTGGTTGCAAGTGCAGGAACTATTAGTCCTGCCGTTCGAAATAATGGCGGAGGTCATTGGAATCATAGTTTTTTCTGGGAAATTTTATCAGCGAAGGCGGGCGGTTCGCCATCAGGAAAAGTAGCCGATGCTATATCCGCTGCATTTGGGAATTTTGAATCCCTAAAGGAGAAATTAAATAATGCGGCGGTCACCCGCTTCGGAAGCGGATGGGCATGGTTGTTAGTGAAGGATGGAAAACTGGAAGTAAGCTCTACTCCTAACCAGGATAATCCCTTAATGGATGTTGCTGAAGTAAAAGGAAAACCCATTTTAGGAGTTGATGTTTGGGAACATGCCTATTACCTGAAATACCAGAATAAGAGGGCTGATTACCTCAATGCTTTCTGGAATGTTGTAAACTGGGCTAAAGTGGCTGAACGTTTTGAAGCTGCTTCAAAATAGTATTAAAAAATTCTGTTACTTGCAATCCTGGTTATCAACCAGGATTCTTTTTTAAATTAAAGCACGATGAAAAAAATGAAAGCAGTTGCCTTCTGTGTCATTACCCTACTATTTATAACAGCCTGTTCCGGCGGGAAAGAGAAAAAAGTTTTGGTGATGGCCAGCGGCAAAGTACAAATTGAAGGTAATGTTATTACACTTGAACCTGGAACTACCCATACTGAAAATGAAATTCCAGTTACAAATGATAAGTTAACAGTCAAGACTCCTTCGGGATCAACGGATTTTTCTGTGTCTGAATCTGGTTTGTATATTTTGAATATAAAAAAAGATACTTTGGTAGGAAGTTACCAGCGCATTGGCACAGAGAATTCACAACAGGTTATTAGCCAGGAAAACCTTAGAGTGCGGCTTGATAGTCTCAATCAATTAATGGCAGGAACAAATGCTAATGCTTCGAATAAAAATTATTGTATACCACCAAATCAGATTGCGAAAGTTACTGCCAATACAGGAGCACAGATCATTGGCCCTTATAAAAAAGTACCAGGGACTTTTGAAGGAGGAAAAGATCACGAGATTTATAAGTTCTATACCAATAAAGAAATGCAGGAGATTGTTGGAAAGTTAAGCAAGATGGTACAACCTGATTCATTAAACGCAGAAAAATAAAGGAGAATAATAAATAATAATCTTGCTAGTATTCAAACTTATTTATTAGGATTGCTTAACAAGGCTAATCATTCGGTCCTGGTACAATTGTGAAGCAAATTAAATCACAGACATAAGAACTCTCAATCCAGAACGACTTCTACATCTCTCATTAAGGAACAGGATCATATCCATGCCCTCCCCATGGATTACAACGTGAGATTCTTTTAACGGTCAACCAGATTCCTTTAATGATTCCATATTTTTTTAATGCCTCGATGGCGTAATTGGAACAGGTTGGGGTAAACCGGCATTGAGGACCCAGTAGAGGAGAGATTCCCCATTGGTATAGTTTAATTAAAGCGATAAATGGTAAACTAAGTACCCGAAGTATCCATTTCATGTACGATTGTTATCAGTTTTTGTAATATTATCTGAACTCTATCCTTTACAATTGTAAATGCTGGTAATTGTTTGTCAGTATACACAATGAAAATTGCCAGTTTTTTTTTTCTAATAACTAATTGGCTACGCAAATTATTTTTTTGTAACCGATATGCTTCTTTGGTAACTCGTTTGATCCGGTTTCGGTCAACTGCTTTTTTAAAATTACGGGTACTTGCACTAAATCCTGCCTGTAATGGACTGGTTAATTCCTCAGTAAACAAATAATAGAGTCTGAAAGGAAAAACAGAAAAATGCTTCCCTTCGTTGAACAATTGCTCAATGAATTTGCGGTGCTTCAGCCGTTCATTTTTGCCCAGTGTGAATTGTTTACTCAATGCAACCCAATCTAAAAGTTATGAAAACTAAAATAGCCCCGAATCCGGAGCTATAGATATTTAGGTCGATAAACCTCTTAAGAGGTAAATAGTTTATTTCAATTTAGTTTCGTCAGAAATACTCAATTTCCTGCGTCCTTTTTTACGACGAGATGCCAGCACCTTCCGCCCATTGGCCGTTTCCATCCGTTTACGAAAACCATGTACGGTTTTCCGGCGTTTTGTGTGAGGTTGAAATGTACGTTTCATTGTTTTTTATTTATACCGTTTTTGATAATCCCCCCGATAACCAGGTTGTTTTTCGAACTACACGAAGGTCAATAATACCATCCATGTCGTGAAATGGACGGCAAAGGTAATGTAAATCAACTTTTGGGCCAACAGAATTTTTGGTCGTAAGGATAAAATATGATGGGGGAAGCTTACATCGAACTGTCCCGGGTTCATTGAGGTTCTGGTTCATTGGTCTCTAAATCTACATGGATTGAGTCCAGGGCCTCACCAAAAAAAATGCTGGCCTGGTTATTAAAATCAGTAGCCGAATCAGTTGTATAAAAAGAATAGATGGAGTCCCGGGTACATTGAGTTTCCATTTCAGGATGCCGCATTAAATAATCGGCCAGGCTATCAGCAACTATTTGGCCCTGAGAAAGTAGATGAATATGCCGGGGTAAAAATTTTTTTATAGTATGTGATAAAAGGGGGTAATGTGTGCAGGCCAGTAAAATAGTATCAATACCCGCAGATTTTTGCAATAGGGAGTCAATATGTTTTTTTACAAAATATTCTGCACCCGGGCCTTTTAGTTCGTTATTTTCTATTAAAGGCACCCACATCGGGCAAGCTTCCTGGTGAACCGAAATATCCGGAAATTTCTTCCCGATCTCTAAAGCATAAGAATTTGATTGAATAGTACCAGTTGTTGCCAAAATTCCGACCTGCCTGGATTGAGTAAAGTTTCCAATAATTTCTGAAGTAGGCCTGATCACTCCCAAAACTCTTTTATGAGATCCCAGGGTGTCTAAATCATTTTGTTGAATCGTTCTGAGGGCTTTTGCAGAAGCGGTATTACACGCTAATATTACCAGGTTACACCCGTTTTTAAAAAACCATTTTATACATTCTAAAGTATAATGATATACCGTATCAAACGATCGGTTGCCGTAAGGTGCACGGGCATTATCCCCCAGATAGAGATAATCATACTGAGGAAGCTTTTTTAAGATCTCCTTCATGACTGTTAATCCGCCATAGCCGGAATCGAATATGCCGATAGGATGCATGCCAGACATTTTCAAAAAATAATGGGGTAAGTTAACGTATTGAAGGAAATTAAAATTAAAAGCCGCTCTGGGATACAGAACGGCTTTTAACTTTATAAGATGTTTTTGCTATTGTTTAGCACCCGGTTTAGGCGCAGTTGTAGTAGGTGTCGTTTGTGGATTGGGGAGTTTGATATTCAATTTTTTTGCAACTAAGGGAATAATATCTTCACCGGGAGGAGCCACGAGTAAAGCATTCTTTTCAAACACATAACCGTATCCGCTCTCTTTAGCAACCGCCTGGATAGCATCAAATGCTTTTTTGTTGATCGGTCCTATCAGCTCTTGTTGTTTTTGTTGTAATTGTTGTTGAATTCTTTGTTCTTCACCTTGAAGTTCCTGTAACATTTTTTGTAATTCAGTTCTCTGAACATCTTTACGGGCCTGGGTCATAGAGGCCGAATCTTTATTAAATTTTTCAATTGCTGTCTCAAGAGCATTTTGTTTTTCCTGAGCATTTTGGATCAGTGCATTTCTAAATTGTTGCAGGTTGGAATCTGCCTTTACTGTTTCAGGCATAATGCTGATCAGTTCCTCGGTACTTATATAACCGATTTTACTTTGGGCAGTTACTGGTTCTGCGGCAATTAATAAACTCATAACTACGACCGCAAGGACAAAAAACTTTTTCATGCTTTTTTTATTTTTAGGGATACCGGGATTTAAAATTCTTCCCGGTATAATTTTATGAAGGTGAAAATGAAGGCCCCAAAGTTGTTCCCCTGCAATTCTTTGACTTTTATTTAACACCCAATTCTCTTAATACATCTTCACTACGGTCCAGTTTGGGGTCGGCAAAGATAATGGTAATTCCTTCACTTTTATCCAAAATAAAATCAAATTGGCGATTGACTGCAATTTTCTGGATAGCGTTGTAGACCTTATCCTGTATGGGTTTTACCAGATCCTGGCGCCTTTTAAAAAGGTCGCCTTCGAATCCGAAGCGTTTCCGTTGTAAATCGCGTAATTCCTTTTCTCTTACAAAAAGTTCGTCTTCCCGCTTTTTTTTCAACTCATCACTGAGCAATACCTGTTCAGCTTCAAAATTTTTATACATTCTATCTAATTCACCCTGCCTGGTGTCAATTTCCTTTTGCCATTGTTCACTAAATTGATCGAGTTTTTTTTGTGCCTCTTTGTAATCGGGCATTTTATCAAGAATATATTTAGTATCTACAATTGCATAACGTTGTGCAAGAGCACTTATGCACAAGATGAAAATGCTGCCTGTAACAAGCAAAATCTTTTTCATAAATGAAGTTTTATTATTTTAGATAGAATTATTCCGGTTCAAAACCAAGCATGAATGTAAATCGGGATGCATCCTTTAATTTGGCCCCCGGCCTCAGACGATCAAATCCAACTCCGTAGTCAAATCCCAATAAACCGAACATAGGAAGGAAGAAACGTGCTCCAACACCGGCACTTCTGCGCAATCGGAAGGGATTATAATTCTTATAATCATACCAACCATTCGCTGCCTCAAACCATGCAGAACCATAAATAGTGCTGCTTGGATTGGTTGAAAATGGAAACCTTAGTTCCATTGTATACTTATTGAAAATAGTGAAATACTTTTGAGCGTTCTGCTGATCAGGATTTATTTTGGGATCAGAATTTTCATATACCGGGTAACCCCGATGAGCAATAATATCGTATCCAAGTATATAACTTCCATTTGCCAGGCCCGCATCACCCACCTGGAAACGTTCAAAAGGAGAAAATGGAATCTTATTGTTATAACGTCCCATAAATCCATATTTGGCAGCTACCTTCAAAACAAACTGCTTGCTTTTATCAGCGCCCATGGCCTTACCAATCGGGATATACCATTCCGCATTCAGACGCCATTTATGGTACTCGGGTGACTTATAACTTCGAAGATTATTCTTAGATGGATCATTATCTTCATTTCGCAGTAAAGAATAAGGCGGAGTGAATTGTCCGCTTAAAAGAAAGTTAGACCCACTGGTTGGAAAGATAGGATTGGGGCCTGCCGAATTACGATTCAAAGCGATTTTGATATTGAAATTATTTGAGGTACCACTATCAAATTCGTTTGTAAACAACCGGTAGTTCTGTAATTTATACTGAGTGAAATTCAAAGAGTATACAAGGGTAAAAAAATCATCGGGCCATTTTAATTGCTTACCCAGGGAAATAGAAGCACCAAAATTTTTCAATTTGTTAGTGTCACTAAAGAAATACCGGTTGTTTGCATCAATACCACCGGTACGAAAAACACTTTTATATAAACTTACTGTGAACGAATTTCTTTTCTTACCACCGAGCCACGGTTCCGTGAAAGAGAAGTTATACGATTGATACGCACGCCCATTCGATTGCACCCGCAGGCTCAGTTTTTGTCCATCACCCGTGGGTAATGGATCCCACGCCTTTTTAGTCCATATATTTCTTATTGAAAAGTTATTGAATGACACCCCCAGGGTGCCGGTTAAACCAATACCACCGCCCCAACCGGCCGATAATTCGAGTTGGTCAGAAGATTTTTCTTCTACGGTATAATTGATATCTACGGTACCATCATCTGGGTTAGGCACGGGATTGATACCTATTTTTTCCTGGTTAAAATATCCTAATTGAGAAATCTCCCGGTTTGACCGGATGAGATCAGCCCGACTGAATTTTTCTCCCGGTAAAGTTCTTAGTTCGCGCCTGATTACATGTTCCTTGGTTTTTTCGTTACCGGAGATGGTAACATTCTTTATGGTAGCCTGGGGCCCTTCTACTAAACGGATCTCAAAATCAATAGTATCATTGTATACAGCGGTTTCTACCGGGTCAACGCGGAAAAAAAGATATCCATCATCCTGGTATAACCCACTGATATCACCACCTTCGGCAGTCATCTGTTTACCTAATTTCTTATTAAGCACTTCAAGATTGTATATATCGCCTTTCTTGATGCCTAGGATCAGATTCAAAATCGAATCAGAATATTTTGTGTTTCCCCTCCAGCTGATATTTCCAAAATAATATCTATTGCCTTCGTTTACTTTAAGGTCAACATTTAAATTTCCTATCTTATTGTAATACTGAGTGTCGGCCATAATAACGGCATCACGGAAACCGAGGGAATTATAAAACTCTAGTATCTTTTCTTTATCGTCTTCATATTTCTTCTGATTAAATTTGGCGGAACTAAACAATTTGAAGCGGAAATAAGGATCGAGGAAATCGCGGGTTTTTGAGACAGACAAAAAGCCCATATCCCCAAGGTATTCTTTTAATCCTATGGGTTCATTGGTTCCATACGGGCCCTTTTCAGTTGATGGGAACAAAGTGATTTTAGTCATCTCCTTGGTGCCCTTCATTTGTTTTTTTAATTTGAGCTCACTGACATTCTCATTCCCATAAAAGCTAACCTCGTTAATGCGTACTTTCTTTCCTTTAGATACAAAAAAAGTTACGTTAACTGAATTTGGAAGTGCTGCATCTTTTTGTTCCTGAATATTTACAGTAGCGCTTTGAAAACCTTTATCAGTATAGTATTTCTGAATGGCTTCCACAGCGCTTCTTTTCACATTTTCTGTTACTACACGCCCTGGAATCAGTCCGGTTTTTGTCTGCAGTTCTTCCTGTTCCGTTTTTTTAATTCCCTTAAAGAAAAACTTCGACAACCGGGGACGCTCTGTTACATTGATCTCAATGTATAAATTGGTTCCTTCGAGTTTTGTAAAATAAATATGTACGTTGGCAAAAAGATTTTGTTTCCACAAATTAATAATGGCTTTGCTGAAATTATCTCCACCCGGTATAGTTACTTTACTCCCTACAGTAATACCCGAAATAGAAATCAGTAATTGTTCATCGAGATGCTGTGTACCTGAAACTTTTATACCTGCTATGGTAAATTCTTTGGGAACCTTTGATGATGTAATATCAATAAGATCTGGGTCGATAGACGCGGGGAGCGTATCAGTGACCTGAGCCTGAGTAAAAGCAGCTAAAAAAAAAGATAAGGCCAGCAAGTAAGAACCTGGGGTAAACTTCCACTGCATTCCGGGATTTTTAATGTAAGGCAAATTAAAGGGGATTTATTAAAAGTATTTGTTAAACTCCCTGATGATTTTTGAGGAAAAAGCAATAGGGGAGCGAATTTAATGAGTCGGGAGTGTTAAATCTTTTTGAAGCTGATCGCTGGTTTTTCCAAAACGTCTTTCTCTTTTTTGAAATTCCAGAATGGCTTCATATAAATTTTCTTTTCGGAAATCCGGCCAACGGACAGTAGTAAAATATAATTCTGCATATGCTAACTGGTATAAAAGAAAATTACTGATTCGATATTCGCCACTTGTTCGCACCATGAGTTCAGGGTCCGGGAAATCGCTGGTACATAAGTATTGCTCCAGGGTATCCTGTGTAATAAGCTCGGGGTTTATTTTACCTTGTTTTACATCTTCCGCTATTTGCTTTACCGCCTGCACGAGTTCCCACCGGCTGCTATAGCTAAGTGCCATAATCAGGTGTAACCCCGTATTATTAGCGGTCATTTCAATGGACTCGTTCAATTCCTTCCGGGCATATTCAGGCAACATGCTCATGTCTCCGATCACATGTAATTTTATTTTGTTTTTATTGAGTGTTTTGGTTTCTACCCGGATTGTTTCTACGAGTAATTCCATGAGACCGGTAACTTCATTTGCAGGCCTATCCCAGTTTTCAGTTGAGAAAGCATACAGAGTAAGGTATTCGACTCCCAATTCAGCACAACCTTCCACAATATTCCTTACACTTTCTACACCGTGAAAGTGGCCGTATAATCGATCCTGCCCTTTTTCCTGGGCCCATCGTCCATTACCATCCATAATGATAGCAATATGACGCGGCAAACGCTCCAAATCAATATGCGTTTTCAAACTCTCCATTGATTTTACCTGTTAAGAAGGGGGCAAATGTACAAAAACCCGATACAGTAGTCAAAGAAAGCTACGTATTGCAAGGTTCTTTCAGATGTCAAGGGTATTATTTCCTTTGATCTATTTAGCTGTGGGGCAACGATAAGATGTTAGGTTCATTGAGAAAGTAATTTCAGCAATAATGTACTGATCTTTTTGGTTGGGGTAGCCCCGTTGTCTTCCTGATATACCAATAGCGCTTCCTGTTTCATAAGAGCGGTCTTGCAAAAGACCTGCTGTGGACGGAGCAATGGTACCATCGGGCTGACGAATACCCGGAAATTTGTCTATGCCTATATAGGTTTTGCTTACATCATCAATATAATCAGCGTTCGTAAAGCGATGCGTAATTTCGAAGCCAATATTCATTCTTTCATTAATAGCATATTTGACACCTACTCCAAATGGAAAACAAAATGCCATGGTATTATAGGGCTTTCGATCTGGATAAGCGGAATCTCCTTGTCCTTCAGTGCCTAAAGGTCGAAGAAGAACTTTTTTACCACTCAAAAAAGCATATGGATCATAACTGAAAACACCAACCCCTAACGTAATATAAGGTGTGAAACTATGGTATGGATCACCAGGGGTGAATTTGAAGAAATTGAAATCACCCTGTATGGCGAGTTCAAAAATATTAGTATTAAAGCTGAGATTTCTCCTTCTTTGGAATTCATTATCGGTATTATATATATCCGAATAGCCGAGTTGGGTAAAATGGGCACCTACACGCAATCCGGTATAATTACCGAATTGTTTCCGGAAAAAAGCGCCAACTGCCAGTTTAGGGCGATTAAATTTTGCTCTTGTATTCAGATCGCCAAAATAATGTGCAGCACCCGCTGAAATACCAATCTCACCTTCGTGTATGATACTTTCCCACTGAGCATTGGCAGTATTTATTCCCATTCCGGAAACAAATAGAGCGATGATGACAATATATTTCTTCATGATTTGCAAGATAATAATTTAGTATTTGGAAGGAACGCTTTTATGCAGGTATTTCTTTTGTTAAAAACGTTAATTCCTTGTATCAAGTCCCCAGGATAGCTTGGAACGAAGGGTTTGAAGAAAATTATTTTCATTTAATCTAACAAGGCTGATCGTAAAAGCCTCCCGCCTAACGGCTAGTTGTATTTTCTTATCTACAATTTCTTTGCGGGAATCCAAGGCACAGATAAAATTATCGGTTCTTCCCTCTACCTCAAATGAAATAATATTGTTATCAGGTACCACTATGGTTCGAACGTTTAGGTTGTGAGGGGCCACCGGGGTTATTACGAAGCTCCCCGAATCCGGAAAAACGATGGGACCTCCGCAACTCAATGAATAGCCTGTTGAACCGGTAGGAGTGGCTACAATCACTCCATCAGCCCAATAGGTATTTAGAAATTCACCGTTCAGGTAGGTATGAATTTTAATCATGGGTGAAGTGTCCGTTTTATGAATCGCGAATTCATTCAATCCATAGGGCATATTATTGAAAAGAATTTTATTAGCATCCAGGTGGATCAGAGATCTTTTATCGATAACATAGGTTCTGTCGATAAGGGCCTGGATAGCAGCCTGAAACTCTTCATGGGCCATACTTGCGAGAAACCCTAATCGGCCAAAATTGATTCCTAATACGGGAATGTTTTTATTCTTCACCAATGTAACTGTATCCAATAAGGTCCCATCCCCTCCTAAACTGATTAAAAAATCAATCGAACTATCCAAATCTGCCGAATCATAAAATACGGATGGCTCCTTCAAAAATTTAAGTGCATGACGTATTGTTTCAAAAAAAGAATGGGATATCACCAGCTCAATATTCTTTTTCGATAATTCATCAAACAATTGTTGTACATCAGAATGCTGATCAGAATCAATTATCCTGCTGTAGATAGCTACCTTCATGTATTAAAATTAGATATATAATAATGGAGATGGGTAATTATAAAGAAGGCATTAATTTTATTAAAATTCATTCTTGAGATGTAAAAATAAACCGTTTTGACCTAATTGATTAAAGCTATAATCCAGGCGTAAAATAAAATCGTAAAAACTTACGATATCAACTCCAATACCTGCGGAATATAACGGTCGGTTTACCAAAGAATTATTTATAAAATACTTATTATAAACATACCCGAAATCAAAAAAAGCTTTGGGATAAATTCTGAATGGCACCATGTCATGGGATCTGGATTTCAAAAATGTGGGTACATAGAAATTAAAAAGTTCATACCGCAAAGTTTGCCGTAAAAGTGTTGCGGCTACACCATCGATCACATACTTTTCTAAACCGCGAACATACAAATCTCCATATCCCAGCATTCTCTGATTAATATATGGCTGATCGAAAGGCACGCGTATTGTTCCGAAGGCCTGCGTTCCAAAAAAGGTTTTATTATATATACGCCAGCTCCTGGTTATCTTGGTTCCTAGTTGCCACATACTTACATCATTCCTGATGCCTCGCTTGAGGAGTGATGCTTCAGCAGACCATCCTGTTAGAGGAAAAGGAATATAATCTACTTTAGTATAATTTATAGAATACGAAATTTCAGGATATGATATTTTATTCTGAACAGTATTAAAATATTTTGGATTCAGGTTGAGAATCTGAGAATCTACCTTCTGGTGAACAAATCCTAATCTGAAAGAGTGTATTGTACGCAGTTTAGGACGATAAGTATATTCTATACTTGCATTCCATCTTTTAGAACCAGACAGGGTATCTATAAAATGTTGCTGGTTGCTGATAGTTTGATAGTTTATCTCTTTATTAAAAGCATAAGAAAATCCTACCTTATAGCCATGTCTTAAATTTTTATCGGCAAAAGGTTGTTCGTATTGAAATTGGATCTGCTTCGTATATCCTGTAATCAGCCATAATTTTAATTTATCATTGCGGCCTGTAAAATTGTAGTGTGTAAATTTAAAACCATAGTTAAGCCGATCTAATCCCAAGCCCTGGGTTGCCCATTCAGTCAGGTTTCGATCAACGGGTTTCAGGTAGGGTAATGGGAATATATACCAACGCTCCTTTACAGTTATAGCAATATCTACAAAGTAGCCCCGGAAAGATTTTAAGGAAACCATTACCTCGTTAAACAATTTTGTATTCATCAATTGGCTGCGGGAAATTTCGAATCCCTGGACAAGGGCCGGAAGCATTATTGAATCACCGCGTTTAAATGGCAATTCACGTTCAATGATGTAAGATTTGGTTTTTTTGTTTCCTTCAATATAAATATTACCAATTATAAACTGGGTAGTATTGTTTGTTACCGGCGTAATTACAATCGGGGAAAAAACTAAACTTTGAGGCAGAGCAGACTGTGCCCGGATGATCACAGGGCAACACAAAAGATATAAGAGAAACCAATAATATTTTTTTGTTGTCCGCATGGCAACCATCCCTGTAACTATAGGTACGAATCTGAATGTGATGTAACGATGTACGATGTAAGTGTGATGTACGATGTAAGAACGACTATTTAAATCTCAAACTTCCTATTGCGTTCCTGATGTTTTATAAACCGCATTACATATTCAGTAATTCGTACATCGTACAACGTACTTTAAATATTAAGATAATTCATTAAATGGTCGTAATTGTCTTTTAATTCATTCTCATATAATTCTTCACCAAAATAATATTTCACTTCGTATTCGTAACGTTGGAAGGTGGCAACAATATCAGAAATTTCGAATTTATTAATTTTCAGGGTTACAAAAAAAGCTTCGACAGTATTATCCCAATAGGTATTCAATTGAGTAATCTGGGCATCATTTGTCTCTACCAATTTGTTGATTTCTGAAAATGAAAAGTTTCGCTGTTCCATTTCTATAATGATTAAGCCCCCTGGCTCACTGGCACCTGTTATTTTACCCAATTGTTTTAAAAGATCTGTTGCCGGAATTACACCAACAAAATCATTTTCATTTTCGATGACAGGAACTATTGTCAAATTATAATCATTGGCTGTTTGAATAGATTCAATAAAATGAGTATTGGCTCGTACAGAGACCTTCGAAAAATGGGAGTGGACGGACTCCAGTAAAGCGGTATTCTCAACGTTCATTAAATCTTCTTCGAAAACCAATCCAAGATATTTTTCATCTACTACTACTGCTAATTGAGTTATATGATATTCAGACATGAGTTCGAGCGCCTGGAATATGGAATCATTCAAAGTAAGTGTAGGAATAGAAACTGATATCAATTCTTTATTTAACACAATAAATGATGTTGAAAGGTTAACTACTTTCACTAATCTTTATACACGTTTAACAAGGTATAAGACTGAAAGTATCAGGCGACCGCTGCAGGCTCATTTAATTTTGTCAAAAATTTATGCAAAATGCGGTTGAATTCTTCAGGAACTTCCATCATGGCGGCGTGTCCGCACTTATCGACAAAATGCAATTCACTGCGGGGGATCAACCTTTGAAACTCCCTGCCAACAAATGGTGGGGTAATCGTATCGTTATTCCCCCAAATTAATAACGTTGGTTGTTTGATTTGATTGAGTTCTTCCCCCAAATTATTTCTAATTGCGCTTTTTGCAAGAGAAATTACTTTTATTGCTTTTATCCGGTTATTGACGATTCCATACACTTCATCTACCAGTTCTTTTGTAACGTTAGCCGGATCATGAAAAGTTAGTTCGGTCTTCTTTTTTATATATTCATAATCGCCACGTTTAGGATAGCTATCGCCCATGCCATTTTCAAAAAGACCCGAACTTCCTGTTAAGATCACTGATTTTATCCTGGATGGATGTTTTAATACATGCAACAAGGCAACATGGCCGCCTAAAGAATTCCCTAATAAATGAACATTTTTATAATCACGGAATTCAATGAATTTATACACGAATTTTTCTAGGCCACCAACTGTCGTATGAAGTAAATCAAGATCAAATAATGGAAGAAGCGGCACAATAACTTTATTATGGTGGCGGAAATATTCAATTAAATCTCTGAAATTGCTTAATGCCCCAAATAAACCATGCAACAAGATCAATGGCTCACCATTCCCCTCTTCAACAAATTTGAACTTTTCCACTTGTTTGATCTCGTAATCCATTGATGAATAGGTTGAATCTTTTAATTAAGCGCTAAAATACTTTTTTTAGTGCAAAAAACATATCACTACCATGTAAAGGTGTTTGAGGTATTCTGTTTGATAAACCTCATTATTTTAAAAAGAGGTAGTCAACGCAAATTTACAGTTGTACAGGCGTAATGAGATAGCATTTCTTTAGTAATAAACTATTTAGGTTGATCTTGTTTAGATATATCTTCAAAAAATGCTTTTAATTCCTGGAACATATCCTGAAAAAAGGGAATGATCTTACCAATTCCATCAATTACTCGGGGTCCTAACGGTTCAACCCATAAATAAACTTTTGAATCTGCAATCGTTTCAGCCTCCAGTAAATGCAATTGTTTGGCAAAGAATAATAATACACTGAATACAATGGTATAAACTATTATATAGAATAATGCGCCTGCAAGTCTGTTCAACCATCCGAGAGATGCGACCTCGACCGTTTTTTGAATAAGGTTAGCAACTAGCCGAACTATTAAGACAACTATTAAAAAAACGAGTATAAATGAAACAAGCGGTAACCATCTCGCAGAAATATCAACCGAATCCCGAAGATAACCCGCAGCCACCGTTGAAAGCTTTAGAGCTGCAGCAAGCCCTATGATCATCGCAATCATAGAAAATACGGCAATTATAAATCCCCGTTGAGTTCCCTTAAATGCAGCAATGGCAATGACTACTAGAAATACAATATCTATCAGCATAAAATAATTACGATGTACGATGTACGAACTTCGAAGTATGATGTTAGACGTGGAAAGTAAAACCATACTTTCAATATTTCATCTATCAGATACCATCCTACATCTTAAATATTACCAAGTAATTTCTTCAGCACAGTACTAATTGCTTTGCCATCTGCCTCGCCGGCTAGTTGCCGGGAAGCATTACCCATTACTTTTCCAAAATCAGCCTGTGAGGTGGCTCCGGTTTCCTGAATGATTTTTTTGATTTTCTCCTCAAGTTGCTCAGGACTTAATTGCTTTGGTAAAAATCTTTCAATCACCTCCAGCTCTTCTCTTTCTTTTTGAGCAAGGTCTTCACGGCTTTGCTGAACAAAAATTTCTAATGAATCTTTGCGCTGCTTTACCATTTTATGCAATAATCTATTTTCATCTTCCTCCTTTATCTGGCCCCCGGCACCTTCAGAGGTTTTAGCATTTATTATGGCGGCTTTAATAGCTCTTAGGCTTCTGACAGTCTTTTCGTCTTTAGCCAGCATTGCCGTTTTTAATTCGGTCATTATTTTTTGTTCAAGTGACATAAGTTATAGGTTTAGTAGTGTAGTTCCATTTTTAGCATATTTGCTGCTACAATCATTCAGCGATTATTGATTGGAAAAACTTTGGGTCTTCGCCTTTATGGCTATCTGAGTTATAGTTTATTTTCCTTCAATTGTAAGGCCTTGAATGTTGCATAAAATTTTTTTGCAAAGGCTTTCATGTCATCAACCAATTCCTGCTGGTGTGTTGCTCTATCGTAAGTATCCGCCATGGTCATCATGGTCTGATAGAAAAAATCAGCCATTTCATCCACCATCATTTCTTTTGTCCATAAATCAACCCGTAAAGCGGTTTTGTCCGCTCCATCCCAGAAAGAAAGCATCATACCCTTCGCTTTTTGGGGTGTACCGGTGGTGTTATCACTTGCGTGCCAATAGATTGCCTCTGGAACGCGATTCTCGTCTAAGGTTACATCAATATTTATATTTGATTGCATTGTTTAAAATGATTTTTATAAAATCTGGCAAAAGTACAGGTTTCCACTGTCCAATTTCAAGAGATAGATGCATTAAACAATATTTGAAATAAATATTTGTACTAAAAACTGCGGAAAATACGGTCAGTTAAACTAAGTATTAACACTTTGGTAAGGTTTTTGTTCCTGAGTAACTTTGATCTAGTTCCGAATCCGATTCCATTAATCCAAAATCTGTATCTATGAAAAATTATTTACACACACTCCCATATTTTTTAATCTTCCTATTGGCGCATATTTCGCCAAAAAGCTATTCGCAATGTTTATGTTCTGATGGGGCTCCGGCTACTGCGGAGGTGCATACATTGACCGTTGATTCCATCACGGCTATTAATTCAACCATTGATTTTCCGAAATTTAATCCTGCTACTGGTACACTTTTTTGTTTACAGCTTTCCAGCAATATCACAACGGTAATTAATTTGGATCTGTACAATAAAGAAAATTTTGACGTGACGTACAGGCTTGAGTCTTTTCGCAGATCTCAATTTACTGGCCCGGGTGGATTCTTTTCTACCACATCCTCTCCTACAAAAAGCTACGGACCATATCTGTTGGGCCCGGTAGATCCGGTAGGTACCGGCGATGAAATACAAATCGGACCAGATACCGTTTTCAATAGTTTATTGACCCAGACAAACTACAATTCCAACATGTCACTTTACATGGGTACGGGTAATGTTAGTTTTGGTTACCTGAATACATCCACTACAACTTTATTACAGGGAAGTAGTAATTATGATTTGTTCGTACGGGCTTATACAAGGTTTAATGCAAGTTTAACCTATTATTGGTGCCCCAATTCCTTACTTGCTACCAACATTAAAAATTTCTCCGCCATTAAGAAGGACAAAAATATTTTATTGAAATGGGCAACAGAAAATACAAATTCAGGAAATGCCTATGAAATTGAATTTAGCCATGATGGCCGGAGTTTCAATAGTATTTCTCAAATGGATCCGAAAGACAACAACTTAAAACAACACGAATTTCAATTTCATCCATCACAATCAGGTTCGAATAAGTTGTATTTCCGGATAAAACAAATAGATGCTTTTGGGAAAGTGACCTATTCTCCTATTCGCATAGTAGACATGAATGATAATTCGGCGGCAGGATTTATAGTTTATCCAAATCCAGTCTCCCGGAAGGTGTCTATGCAGTTTGATAGAAGCCTTAATGGCAATTATATAATTGAACTAACCAGCCTTGCAGGACAAGTTATGTACAACAGAAATATTACACTGAACAACAGTAGTAATGTACAATTTGATCTAACTAATCCTCCGCCAGCTGGTATTTATTATTTAAAAATTACCGATACAAAGAGTAAACTAAGCTATACTAATAAACTATTTATAAAAGGCTGAGCTATGAATTACAAAAAAGGAGGCCGTCTCAAAAGTAAGAGGCAGCCTCTTTTTATTCGGACACCTGATGGAGACTGATGTCGTTAAAGCAATTCTCAACGCATTCGTTTTACTTTTGAGTCTGCCTCTTTTTTTATTCCTCTATCTTAAGAATTAGGATAACACCAGTATAATTTTCTTTCTAAACTTACTTTCCTACATTTGTTGTATGCTGAATCTCGACGATATGGAGTACAATACCGCCAGGAATCATTTGATCATGCGCGAATATGGCCGTCATATTCAGAAAATGATCGAATATCTTTTGACTATTGAAGATAAAGAAACAAGGCAACGCAATGCGTATGCGGTTATTGAATTGATGGGTTTTTTGAATCCGCATTTAAAAAATGTAGAGGACTTCCGTCATAAGTTGTGGGATCATCTTTTCCTGATCTCGGATTTTAAACTTGATGTGGAATCTCCCTATCCGATACCTACCCGCGAAATGTTAAAGGCAAAACCAAAACCATTGCCTTATCCCAAGCGGTATCCGAAATTTTCGCATCTGGGTAAAAACCTGGAACTGGTGATTAATAAAGCCCTAAAGGAAGAAAATCCCGAAAAACGTCAGGGTTTTGCAAATTCGATAGCGTATTACATGAAACTTGCCTATACCAACTGGCATAAAGAAACGGTTCATGATGATGCTATTCAAAGCGAATTGTCAACAATCACTGAAGGTCAGCTCGAGTTTACGAATACACCCTATGTACGCAGCCACAGACCCAATGAAAACCGTGGCGAGCGTAATGATAGAGGAGGATTTGGAGGAGATTATAGGAACAAGCGCAACCAAAAATTTCAATCCAGAGGCCGGAATGATCGCAATGATAGAAACGATAGAAACGATAGAAATGATCGTGGTGGAAGCAAATTCAATAAAAAGCGATTTAAATAAGTGGGTGGGTGAAGGGTTAGGCTTTAGTATCGAAAATAAATTACTACTCTCTGTCAATTCACCACTCTGTTTTAAAATGCTCCTTTACAATTAAGATACTACCAGTAAGGATGTAACCCTAACAGATTGTAACCTGTTGGGGTTTTATATTAGTATAGTACAGATTGCTTTTCTATTAATTTATTTACATGCATGCTTTTGAAGTAACTGGTGGTCGCAAATTACAGGGAGAAATTGTGCCTCAAGGCGCCAAGAATGAGGCTCTGCAAATTATCAGTGCGGTATTACTTACTCCTGAGAAAGTGACCATTTCCAACATTCCAGATATTATTGACGTGAATTTGCTGATTGAACTATTAGCAGATATGGGCGTTAAGATCAACCGCATTCAAAGAGATATTTGTTCTTTTCAGGCTGATAATGTGGATATAGATTTTTTGCATAGTGAGGCTTTTCGGAAAAAAAGCGGTCGCCTCCGTGGAAGTGTGATGACTGCAGGACCTATGCTGGCCCGATATAAAAAAGCATTTATTCCGAAGCCGGGTGGTGATAAAATTGGAAGGAGAAGACTCGATACCCATATTGTAGGGTTTGAAAAATTAGGAGCAACATTTACATACCATTCTCAGGATGGCTTTTTTCACCTGGAGGCTGCACAATTGACCGGGACCGATTTACTTCTGGATGAACCATCCGTAACTGGCACGGCTAATATTATAATGGCAGCTGTAATGGCAAAAGGAAGAACTACTATCTATAACGCAGCCTGCGAACCCTACCTTCAGCAATTGTGTAAAATGCTGAACAGGATGGGTGCTCAGATAATTGGAGTCGGAAGCAATCTTTTAACCATCGATGGAGTGGATTATCTGGGCGGAACGGATCACCGCCTATTGCCAGATATGATTGAAGTGGGATCCTTCATTGGCCTGGCTGCAATGACCCAGAGCGATATTACTATAAAAGATGCCAGTATTCACAACCTTGGAGTAATCCCCGATAAATTCAAACAGTTAGGCATTCAAATGAATTTTGTTGGGGATGATATTCACATCCCGGAACAGGAAATATATGAAGTGCAAAATTTTTTAGACGGCTCTGTGCTCACTATTTACGATAATCCATGGCCAGGCTTTACGCCAGACCTTTTAAGCATCATACTGGTAGTGGCTACTCAGGCCCGGGGAAGTGTGTTAGTGCATCAAAAAATGTTTGAAAGCCGGCTCTTTTTTGTAGATAAGTTAATTGATATGGGTGCCCAGATTATATTATGCGATCCCCATCGCGCTGCTGTCATCGGAATGGCAAGACAACAGCAACTTCGGGGTATAACGATGAGCAGTCCTGATATTCGGGCAGGCGTAGCATTACTTATTGCTGCATTAAGCGCTGATGGAAAGAGCACCATTCAGAATATTGAGCAGATTGACCGGGGATACCAGCATATCGATGAACGATTGAGAAAACTAGGTGCGGACATTAAACGCGTATAGCCTTCCTCGTTCACCTTTAATCAGTTCAATACCATTCATGAGCGAAGAAAAACAGAAGATCATTATTATTACAGCACCCTCAGGGGCTGGAAAAACTTCTATTACCCGGCACTTGTTGAAAACATTTCCTCAACTGGCGTTTTCGATTTCGGCAGCTACCCGTTCACCCCGCAATAATGAACAACATGGAGTAGATTATTATTTTATTTCAGAAGCAGAATTTCAGCAAAAAATACAACATGATGAATTTGTAGAATGGGAAATGGTATATGAAGGTAAATATTATGGTACACTAAAATCAGAGCTAAAAAGGATCTGGGATACAGGGCGTATACCCGTATTGGACGTAGATGTAAAAGGGGCGATTCATGTGCAGAAGCAATTTCCAAAAGGTACCCTCTCTATTTTCATAGAACCTCCTTCCATCCCGGAGCTAAAGCGGAGACTTGATTCTCGGGGTACAGAAACCGATGAATCTTTACAAGCAAGGATTAATAAAGCAGCTTATGAACTGTCTTTTAAAAATTCCTTCAGCAAATCAATTCTTAACGGTAACCTACACGAAGCCCAGCAACAAGCAGAAGGGATTATTAGAGATTTTACCCTCAGGAACTTTTGATAAGAATTCCAGGCATTAGTATGCTTTCATTCTATAATTTTCTACTTTCGCAGTTCTATGAGTTTGATCGTGTCAATCCTTATCGGTTTAGCTGTATTACTAATCGCTTTTTTTGCCGGTATCGAAGTTGCATTCCCAACTGCCAATCGTTTGAGTATTGAATTGAAAAAAAAACAAGGATTTTCCAGTGGAATACTTCTTTCAAGGTTAATTGATGAGCCTTCACGATTTATCGGAACGGTGATCGTTGGCTTTAATTTTTTTCTTGTGATTTTTGTATTACTCGTGAGTACTTTCTGGAACACCCTGCTTAATAAATTGGAGGTGACCAGCTCACTGATTCTTCCTCTTCGCCTGATATTGGAAATTTTGCTATCCATGCTGGTGGTGATCGTGTTCTGCGATTTCATTCCAAAAGCTATTTTCCGCGCAAAAAGCGATGCATTATTATCGTTTTCTGCCCGTAGTGGTTTACTCGGGATGTTTCACGACTTGTTTTATCCTGTTGCATCCGGCTTTGTAAAAATTTCGGGGTGGATACTGAATATTATTTTTGATATGCGAATTGATAAGAAGAAAGAGCCCTTTTCCCGGTCCGATCTTGAATATTTTTTCCAACAAACCAAGGAATATCATGACGAAAGCCAGGATGTAAATACAGATTTATTTGAAGCAGCTTTATCCCTGCATAAAGTAAAGGTTCGTGAATGCCTGGTACCACGGAAAGAAATTGAAGCGCTGGACCTGAACGTAACGATAGAGGAAGTAAGAAGGAAATTGGTAGATACCAGACTTAGCAAGCTGGTTGTATACGAAGGCAATATAGATCATATTGTAGGGTACATCCATCAGCTGGACCTATTCAAGAACCCTGCATCTGTGAAAGATATTTTGTTACCCATTCCTGCTGTTCCTGAAAGCATGAGTGCTACAGACCTGATCAGCAAATTTACAAAGGAACAAAAAAGCATCGCCTGGGTGGTGGATGAGTTTGGGGGTACTTCAGGAATTGTAACTATGGAAGATATTCTGGAAGAAATTTTTGGCGAGATAAGAGATGAATATGACGTAGAGGAATTTGAAGAGAAAAAGATTTCAGACGATGAATTTATTTTATCTGGCAGGCTTGAACTGGATTATTTACGGGAAAAATATGGCTTTGAGTTTGAAGAAAACACTTCAGAAACTTTATCAGGCTTTATCATTCATCAGTATGAAAAAATTCCTACATTAAAAGAAAGAATTATTATCGGAGATTATGAATATGACATTCTTCACGTAAGTGATACCCGCATTGAAATGGTCCGTATCAAAATACTCAAATAGGAAGCAAACCACCAATACTTTGTTACCGTAAATACCCGTTATAACCTTTCCTGGCGATACAAATCGGAATACCCTTAATTTTGGCCTCCAAAGAAAACAACAGATAGTAATGGCTTTATCTTTTTTTAACAGGCGTGGACGAGACAATGAGATGACGTTTATTGATCATTTGGAGGAGTTGCGTTGGCATATTCTAAGATCTCTCATTGCAATTTTAGCGGCAGCTATCCTAATATTCGTATATATTGATTGGATATACGATAATGTGATCACCGGCCCTCTGCAAAAAGATTTTGTCAGTTATATTGCCTTGTGCAGGTTTAGCAATTGGGCGGGAATGGGAAATACCCTGTGCTTGCCTCCAGCAAAAGTAGAATTGCAGGCAATTACTTTCGGTGCTCAATTCATGTCGAGCATTAGTATTGCGTTTATGGGAGGATTCATTGTTGCTTTTCCGTATATCTTCTGGGAGTTCTGGAAATTTGTAAAGCCTGCCCTGACCGCTAAAGAGTCTAAAAGTACAAGTGGTGCGATCTTCTGGGTTTCATTTTTCTTCTTTACAGGAGCTGCATTTGGTTATTTTTTACTCGCTCCTTTCACATTCAGTTTTCTTGCCAACTTTCAACTTGGAAAATCCGGTATTCTGGTTACCAAACCTACTTTGACTGATTATATTGAAAACCTGGTAAATCTTACACTAGGTGCCGCTGTTTCTTTTCAATTGCCTGTAATTGCGTATGTGCTTACACGTATAGGGATCATTACTCCGTCCTTTTTAAAAACCTATCGTAAATATGCTTATGTTGCCATTTTGGTTGTTGCCGCGATCATTACTCCTTCCCCCGACTGGATGAGCCAGATGATTGTATGCATACCACTGGCTTTGCTATACGAATTAAGTATAGTTGTATCTAAGCGGGTAATGAAACAACTTGATAAAAGAGATAAAGAATGGTAAACGCCAGTTTAATTTAAATAGAAGAAGTAAACTGACTTAGAAAGCGGACATCATTTTCACTGAATAAACGTATATCAGTGATTCCATATTTAAGCATGGCGGGCCTTTCAATACCCATTCCAAATGCATACCCCGTGTATTTCTCAGGATCAATATTGCAATTTTGTAATACTTTGGGATGTACCATACCGCAGCCGAGAATTTCGACCCAGCCGGTGTGCTTGCATACTGCACAACCAGTGCCTTTGCAAAGTTGACAACTAATATCCATTTCCGCACTTGGCTCTGTGAAAGGAAAATAGCTGGGGCGGAAACGAATTTTTATATCCTTGCCATACATTTCCTGAACAAAAAAATAAAGGGTTTGCTTGAGATCCGCAAAAGAAACATTTTCATCAATGTATAAACCTTCCACCTGATGAAAAAAACAATGCGACCTGGCGCTGATGGTTTCATTTCGATAGACCCTTCCCGGACAAATAATCCGAATCGGTAGAATGCCCTTTTCCATTTCACGGATCTGAACATTACTTGTATGCGTACGTAGTAACCAATCAGGGTTTTGATGAATATAGAAAGTATCCTGCATATCACGCGCAGGGTGATCTTCCAAAATATTTAATGCTGTAAAATTGTGCCAATCGTCCTCAATCTCCGGTCCTTCGGCTACAGCAAACCCCAGTCGGTTAAAAACCTCAATAATTCTGTTCCGCATCAGGCTAATAGGATGACGAGTTCCTAATGGAAGCGGGTCACCGGGTAAGCTAAGGTCTTTCGAATCTATTGAAATGGATACCGTCTTTTCCAGTTCCTGTTTCCAATTTTCAAATTTGGTTTCTGCTAATTGTTTGAAATCGTTTAGAATCAGTCCAAATTCCTTTTTCTTATCCGCTGGAACATTTTTCATCTCCGTAAATAAATTCTTCACAATCCCTTTCGTACCCAGAAATCTGATACGAAATGCTTCCAGCGATTCAGCGCCATTGGCTAAATGGTTCTCGATTTCCAGCTTATAATTCTGAATCTGTTCTAACAATGATTCCATGGAGCAAATATAAGGAGAAGAGTGCAGAGGCAGAGTTCAGTCGCTGTCCCATCAAGCTGAATCATTTCGGCTTCAAACCTTCTTTATTCTATATTCTGTATTCTCTTATTAAATTGCATCATGTCTGATATACTCAATATTGCAGATTTTTTAGAACCGCTTGATCTTGATGAATTGTCTCGGCACCAGGAATTTAAAGATGGGCAGATCGGGAAAATGGTTTTAGTGTATGAGCATTCGTTTCCTGATTTGAATGATGCAGATATAGTAATCGTCGGCTGCGGCGAGGAACGTGGGAATAATTTAGTAATAGAAAAAACTTCAGCTCCGGATATCATCAGGGAACAGTTATACCCTTTGTTCTCCTGGCACACGGATGTTCGGTTGGCAGACATCGGAAATATAAAATCCGGCGCCTCACTATCTGATACCTATGCTGCTTTAAAAACAGTTATTAGGGAATTGAATGCAATTGGTAAAACAGTACTGATTTTAGGTGGCAGTCATGATCTCACATTAGCACAATATTATTCTTATGCAGATGCAAAAAAAATTATTGAAGCTACCTGTATAGATTCTTTGATTAACATTGACATGAACTCCCTGTTTCGTTCACAAAGTTTTTTAATGGAAATATTAACTGGGGAGCCTAATTATATAAGCCATTACAATCATATTGGTTTTCAGAGTTATTTTGTACATCCGCGCATGCTCGAAACGATGGATAAATTACGTTTCGACTGTTACCGTGTCGGGAATGCAAGAGAAAATATTGAAGAAATGGAGCCGGTAATCCGCAATTCAATTATGGTTAGTTTTGATATCGCTGCCATTGCCCATTCATTTGCTCCCGCTAATAGTATTTCTCCAAATGGATTTACCGGAGAAGAAGCCTGTGCACTGATGCGGTTCGCAGGTTTAAGCAGTATTACTAATTCGATTGGAATTTATGGTTATGATTCTGCGAAAGACAGCGAGTATATTACGGCTAAACAAATCAGTCAAATGATCTGGTATATACTGGATGGAAAAAGCCGTGGAAAAAAAGAAGCAAGTATCGAGGACCGGGATGCTTTTAACGAATTTCATGTATCCTTCGCTGAAGTGAACACTACCTTTCTTCAAAGTAAAAAGACAGGAAGATGGTGGATGCAATTACCAGATAAAAAATTTATCGCCTGTTCACACAAAGATTATTTACTGGCAGGAAGTAATGAGATCCCGGAACGTTGGCTCAGGACCCAGGAAAGGAATTAACAGTATTATCCAAACGTAAATGCGAATGCCTACAAAAAAAGTTTCCGGGTTTACAAGCGTTCTGGTATGCGTTTTACTTTTACTTTCATCTTGTTCTGTTAATCAGAAAATTGGCAAAAAAGTAAAAAGCACATTCTTAAAAAACAAGAATCTTTCCAATGCTCATATTGGGATTAGTATTTACGATCCTGCTTCCAATAAATTTCTATACAATTATCAGGGTGAAAGTTTTTTTATCCCGGCATCCAATACCAAAATTCTTACCTGCTATGCGGCTTTAAAATACCTGGGAGATAGTATCGCTGGTATCCGTTATAGGGAAGATGATACCGCCGTGTATTTATTTCCAACGGGGGATCCCAGTTTTCTTCATAAAGACTTTCATAGCCACCCAGTACACGATTTTTTTAAACGCACTACAAAATCTGTGTATATAACAGACCAATCCTGGAAAACCGAAGCCCTGGGTAATGGTTGGGTGTGGAATGATTACAATTCCTCCTACATGACCGAGCGAAGTCCTTTGCCTGTTTATGGAAACAATATCCGTTGGATTCAGGAAAGAACAGCAGAAGAGAATAAAGATTCAATGGCTTTTGATCAATCTCTCTCAATATATTCTTTACCTGAAGTTAATTGGAAAGTGCGCTTCAATACAGATTTATCAAAGAGTCGTTTTTTTGTACAGCGTAAGAAGAACGAAAATGTATACGAAATCACTCAAGGCACGGAAAAGAAAAAAGAACAGCAGGTGCCATTTGTAACCAATGGGTTGCTGGCAGCCGTTGAATTATTACGGGACACCATTAACAAACAAATTGCAATCACTCTAATACCAGGGAGCTACAAACCATTTAATAATCCCGCAATAAAAACAATTTATTCACAGCCAACAGATTCGATCTTAAAAATCATGATGCAACAGAGCGATAATTTTTTTGCCGAACAATTATTGTTGATGGCTGCGAATGAAAAATATGGATTCATGGATGAAGATTCTATCATTAACTTTATTGTAGAAACTGTCTTTAACCATTTTCCACAAAAACCCAGATGGGTTGATGGTAGTGGTTTAAGCCGTTATAATTTATTGTCTCCAAAGCAGTTTATTACTCTGTTGAATACAATGAAAAACGAATTTCCCCTGGAGCAATTGAAAACCATTTTTCCAACACCGGGTCAGGGCACCTTGATTGATTATTCAAAAAGCGATAGTGGCTTTGTGTATGCTAAAACCGGCACCTTGTCAGGCGTCGTAGCGTTGAGTGGGTTTCTATATACCAAAAAAAACAAACTCTTAATTTTTTCTTTCCTGGTAAATAACCACCGAACGACCGCTACCGAAGTACGAAAAAATTTACAGCAACTTGCAGACTTTGTTCGAAATATCTATTAAGCGTCAATAAATAGCAATACCCGGTACTACCCAACTCTTTAATACCCTTTTACGTATACCAAGCAGTTATCTCAAACAACCTGATTGATTAGGTTGTCACAGGTGAAAAGGACGAATCTCGGGATTAATCAGGCGCCAATACAAAGACAATATAAAATTCCGATACCCGTTCACAACGGTATAAACGACCATATAGATGTCAATATTTAAGGGGCCACAACTTAAATTATAAAATAGAGTATCTGGCAAATGCCCCTGCTGATATAAAGCTGATAGACGGTTGTATCAATAATAACCGTTTGGCTCAGGAACAATTATATAAACAGTTCTATGGGTCAATGACTTCTATTTGTCTGCGCTATACAAAAAATGAAGAAGATGCTATCGAGGTACTGCACAATGGTTTTTTGAAAGTGTTCAAGAAAATTCATACTTACGACGGGTCAAAAGCATCACTATATACCTGGATCCGAACTATCATCGTTCATTCGGCTATTGACTTTATTCGCCAGCGTGGAAAATTCCATTCTAAAGTGGAATTGGAAAAAGCTGGTGAACCCGCTATTGATGCAGATGCCGTACAAAGAATTTCGACCCGGGAATTATTGACGCTGGTTCAGTTATTACCTCATGGAGCGCAAACCGTATTTAATCTCTATATCATCGAGGGCTACAATCATAAAGAAATAGCTACTCTTTTAGGCATCAGTGAAGGAACCAGCAAATGGCACCTCAGCGAAGCCAGGAAGAAGTTGCAGCATTTATTACAAAAACTTGCAAGCGTAGAGTAATGAACGAACGACAACCATACGAAAAATACCTGGCCGAAAAGTTTGAGAAACTTTCGATACCAGATGTGGAACCGAACTGGCAGCAAATGAAATCCAGGCTTGATAAGGAAATGCCTCGCAGAGGAGGGTATTGGAAATGGATAACTGCCATCACCATTATTTTCCTTTTTCTTGTAACCTGGTATTTTGTAAATGATCATGGGCCGGATGCGATATCAAAGGTGGGTGTTGTAAATCCTGAAGACCCGATAAAGCAAACCAGCTCATCACGTAGTTCAGTCCAGAAGAATTTCCAAAAAGAAAAGATACCATCTGCAATCTTAAAAGATCCAACAATTACGAAAGCTTTATCCGATTCACTAAAAACAGAAAATATTGATGAAAAATTACCTAATACTTTAGGAAGTGGAACCTCTTTGCCCTTAGATGCTCTAGAAAACCAATCCAAAACATTTGATCTGGATAAAAGACAAACATCTAATCAAAAGGATAGAGATAAGTCGATACCCGTAAACTCAAAATATAAAATCCCTGCATACGAAAGCGGGGTATCAATTAAAAAAAGAACTACTGAAAAAAGCGTTGTAAACGGAAATACAGCCAGCACATCCCTGACTCTGTATGCGGAAAATTATCAGGATTATTTGACGGGGGAGAATCCTTTAAAAAGCGCTAGCGTATATTTCAAAATAATGAATTTTGAATTGGATTTTTTTGTATCTAAACTAATTGGAGACTCAATAGGGCAGCATTATTCAGGATTACTTACAGTGGATAGGTCAAAGGATCCGCCGAAGTCACAAAAACTTTCCGGTAAAACAAAATCCAAGGAAATATCTATGGGAGAAGATAAACATCTGGCCATTGGATTTTCTTTGCCACTCGGATTTCCATTAGGAGATCAAAAACCAGGGGCCTATAATATAAATGCTAAACCCAACCTGATATCAGATTTTATACCGGTCCCTCACTTGCAGTATCACTTAAATAATAAAGTATACCTGCAAACAGAGGTTCAGTTTATGAATCCGCAATATATTCAGCCTGTCTTATTATCCCAACAAAAAACGCAGTTGCAAGCATCCAACAGGGTTCAGTATAATTCCGTTTACGCTAAGAAACTGTATTATTTTAATATTCCGGTAGCCCTTCATTACAGTCCATTTCAACATTTTTACCTGGGTACCGGTTTGCAATTTTCTTCTTTGGTCAGTGGTGTAGCTTTATATGAAGAAACAAATTCGGTGATTGGCTCAGGGAGTAATACGGTTGTTAGCCAACGTTATAATAAATTTAAACGGGATTCTATTTCAGATAAGATCGATAACAGTGAATTCCGGCTTATGCTTGATGCGAATTATTACTGGAAACAGTTTACTGTGGGGCTCCGGTATAATCAGGCATTAAGCAACTATGTTAATTTCAGATTAAACAATAATGCGCCTTTATTTCAGGATAAAAACAAAAGTTTACAATTTTATCTCAGGTATAATCTTTGGGAAGATCATAAAAAGAAAGGCAACATGGTAATAAATGCAAAGTGAGGTGGCACCAACCGCAGAACAAATATCGATCGATTGACTCCCGGCCTATTTCTTACCCAGGATTCTATTTGTCCTGAATCCGTCTTCTGTATACTCTTCAATGACCCCTTACTTCCCAAACATCTTCTCCACATACTCTTTTCTGAATTCAATATAGGTAGGGTTTCCGCCTGCTGTTGTATTGGGATGCATGCAATCAAATAGTTCTTCGGCTAATAGTCTCATTTCTTTATCTGTTAAGGAGACACCTCCCTTAACAGCATGTTGCCAGGCAAGCGAACGAATAAGCTTTTCACGTTTGGAAAATTTTACATCACTGCTAAAGTGCTTATACTGTTCAAGCAGTTTCTCCATCACAACTTTTTCGTTGCCGGTTTCAACATCGGCCGGTGTACCCTGCACAACAAATGCATCTTTCCCAAAAGGTTCAATCTGGTACCCTAATTGTTGAAGATCGGGTAGTAGTTCCTGTAAAAGAATGGCATCCGGTGTAGCGAGATGTAAAGAAACAGGAAATAAATTGCGTTGTATGGCAATCGATTTCCCTTGAAGAGCCTGGCTGTAACGCTCATAGAAAATACGTTCATGGGCGAATTGCTGATGTATGATAATAAATCCCCGGTTCGTAGAAGCAATAATATAGGTATTCAATAATTGCGTTAATGGAGCATCTGCAAGTAGCTGTAATGGTAAGCTGGCATGTTGAATATTGAAAGTGGCTTGTTGGGTATTATCTCTTTCTGGCGATTCAGTACTTTGTTGCGCCGGTGTATAAAAATCTTTCCAGTGACGAAGTTCACTTTTGTTTGATGGTTCTACAAAATGAGCCTGGTGTTTTTGGGTAAAAGTTTGATAAATACTGGAGGAGGCTGTGGCTGCCTTTTTTTCATCTGTAAAAGGTTTACTAATTGCATCAAGTTGTTGTATTGACGGGTCCAGGTCGAAATCCAGGGTAGGTGTAATGCTGAATTGCGCCAACGCATGTTTTATGGCTGCCTGAACAAAGGCGTATACAATTTTTTCATCTTCAAATTTTATTTCCTGTTTGGTTGGATGAACATTAATATCAATCTGTGCCGGATCCAGGTCAATAAATAAAACATATAGAGGAAAACTATCCGATGGAATCATTTGCTGATACGCGCTCATTACCGAGTGATTAAGATAGGCACTTCTTATAAACCTGTTGTTTACAAAAAAATACTGATCACCCCGGGTCTTTTTAGAAGCCTCGGGTTTGCCAACAAAACCGGTAATATTTAAATAATCAGTTTGTTCCTGAACAGTTACCAGCTTAGCATTATAGTGGGTACCCAGCATTTGAACAACCCTTTGTTTTAACGACCCACTTTCAAGGTGAAAGACCTGTTGACCATTGCTTGTCAGGGAAAAGAAAATATCGGGAAATGCCATTGCAACTCGGATGAATTCATCAATAATGTGTCGCATTTCCGATGCATTGCTCTTTAAAAAATTCCTCCGGGCAGGTACATTAAAAAATACATTTTTCATCGCAATGCTAGTACCAAGAGGTGTGGCTACAGGTTCCTGCTTTTTTACCAGGCTATTTTCGATTTCTATATAAGTACCTATATCCTGATCTGCCTTTCTGCTTTTCAATTCTACCTGGGCAACAGCGGCAATCGAGGCGAGAGCTTCACCCCGAAATCCCATTGTACGAATGCGAAACAGGTCTTCAATGGAATTGATCTTAGATGTGGCGTGACGCTCAAAACACATACGGGCATCTGTTTCACTCATGCCTTTGCCATTGTCGATTACCTGGATCAAAGCTTTGCCTGCATCATTTACTATCAGTTGTATAGATGTAGCGCCTGCATCCACTGCATTTTCGAGCAACTCCTTCACGGCGCTTGCCGGCCGTTGTATTACTTCACCGGCAGCAATCTGGTTAGCAATATTGTCGGGTAACAGTTGTATGATATCAGGCAACAGAATTGTATTTGAAACCCAAATTTACATGGATATCATGATGCTTCTGGTAAATATTAATCCCCTATTTACTCAAATCTGATGAGAGTGTGCAATCATTTTTAAAAGAAATTGAAATGGCGCTGAAGTTAATGAGGTGCGATATATATCTGCAATTCACAAATCATACATTAGCTATTCTTTTTTAGGTAAGTAATTCTCCAATCCGGTAACATTTATATGTAATTTTATTTGCGCTACAAGATTATTTAAACTTAAGGCTTATGATTCGTGCTACGATTGCTTTTTCTATTTTTCTATTAACAGGATTTATTACCAATGCACAGTTCCGCTCTAATTTACAGGCAGACGCCTGGGTGGATAGCATTTTTAAAAAGCTAAGCCAGGATGAAAAAATCGCTCAGCTGATGGTTGTACGTGGTTCAGCTATTGATCCGAAAACAAGAAGGCCTGTTTTATTTGCAAAGGAAACAGAGGAGGCGTTGCGGAAATATAATATCGGCGGCATTTGCATGTTCCAGGGCGGACCTCAGGCGCAGGCAGCCTTTATTAATTATATGCAGGGAATTGCAAAAACCCCTGTGTTGATTTGCATCGATGCCGAGAATGGTGTAGGGATGCGAATGGATAGTGTAATGGGATTGCCACGACAAATGATGTTGGGAGCGATGCAGGATCCTACGATCATGTACAAGTATGGCCGGCTGGTTGGTGAACAATGTAAAAGGATCGGTATTCAGGTTAATTATGCTCCGGTGGTAGATGTAAATAATAATCCCGGGAATCCTGTCATCAATGACCGATCGTTTGGGGAAGATAAAAACATTGTTGCCGATTATGGAATACAATACATGAAGGGCATGCAGGATGTTGGGGTGATGGCATGTGCCAAACATTTTCCCGGCCATGGAGATGTAGCAGTAGACTCTCATTATGATCTCCCCGTAATCAATAAATCCAGGGAAGAATTAGAATCGCTTGAATTATTTCCTTTTAAAAAACTATTTGAAGCAGGCGTAGGAAGTGTGATGATTGCGCATTTGTACATTCCCGCCATCGATAAAACCGCTAATCGTGCCACTTCCCTTTCGTACAATAATGTAACGAAGCTATTACGGAAGGATCTAAATTATAAGGGCCTCTCATTTACAGATGCTTTGGAAATGCAGGGAGTCATAAAATATTTCCCCGCAGGTGACGCATCGGTGGAATCATTGATAGCTGGGAATGATATGTTATGCCTTCCTGGCGATATTCCTCTTAGTATCGCTAAAGTAAAAATGGCGATCAAAAAAAAGGCTTTAAAATGGAAAGACATTAATGAACACGTTAAAAAAGTATTACGGGCAAAGTATGATTATGGATTGGCAAACCTGAATCCCATCCCTCTCCCCAATATTACTGATGACCTGAATAATGGTGTACTTGCTATGCGAAGAACGGTTGCTGAAAACGCCTTGACTCTGTTACGTAATAATGATCGTGCGATCTTTCCGCTGATGCCTAGACAATTTGAAAGGGTGGCGTATTTTGGCATCGGATTGAAAAAAGATAATGCTTTCTCGATCCGCATGAGAAATGATTATGGAGCACATGTGTATTACTTCGATTATACATTGAATGAAAACCAGGCTAAAGCTGCATTGGAATTCATCCGGACAAGATACGATGTGGTGATAACCGGCCTGCACAATTATAACCGCTTTCCCGGAAATAACCATGGCATCAGTAATGGAGCGATTTACCTATTACAACAATTGCAGCTGCAAAACAGATCCATCACTTTCGCCTTTGGAAATCCATATATCCTTAAGGAATTATGCGATCCAAAAGTGTTGGTGGCTTGTTATGAGGATGACTCCACAACTCATGAAACTGCCTTGGATCTGCTGCAGGGAAAAATTCAACCCAAAGGAAAACTTCCGGTAACAGTTTGCGCTGAACTGAAGTTTGGAACTGGTATTACTTCTTTATCCCTCTTGCCAGATATAGATCCTTCTATGGCCGGATTCAATGAGCAAAAACTTAACCTGGTTGATTCAATTGTTAAGGATGGAATGGTGCATGGCGCTTATCCCGGGGCTGTAGTTCTGGTGGCAAAGGATGGTCGGGTAGTTTATGAAAAAGCATTTGGAAAGATGGCATCAGTGAATCCGGAACCTATGACAACGAGAACAATCTTTGACCTGGCATCGGTAACAAAAATTTGTGCTACCACGGTGTCTATAATGAAATTATTCGATGAAGGAAGGCTGAATCTTGACAAACCCCTGGGTGAATTTTTACCCTGGGTTAAAGGATCAAACAAGGAAAACCTTACCATAAAAGATATTTTATTACACCAGGCAGGGTTAAAAGCTTTTATACCTTTTTACCGAGAAACAATTGATACGCTAAAAGATGGGGTTCCTTCTCCATCTTACTATTCATCACAATCAAAGAATGAGTACAGCATAAGGGTTGCGGAAAAAATGTACCTCCGTAACGATTGGATTGATACAATGTACAAACGTATTTTACAAAGTGATATGGCTCCGGCCGGTAAATATATTTACAGTGATAATGATTTTATTTTCCTGGGTAAAATTGTAGAAACAATATCCGGTATGCCTCTTGACCAATATGTAAAAAAGACTTTTTATGATCCTCTCTCAATGACAACAACCGGCTATAAACCCAGGGAACGTTTTCCATTAGCGCACATAGCACCAACTGAACAGGAGCCTTATTTCCGAAAACAATTAATACAGGGAGATGTGCATGATCCGGGTGCTGCCATGTTCGGAGGGGTTGCAGGTCACGCGGGATTGTTCAGTAATGCACATGATCTGGCGATTTTGACACAGTTGCTGTTGAACGAGGGAATGATCCAGGGAATCCGCTTTTTCAAACCAGAAACGGTAAAGTATTTCACAGCCTATAATAGTGCCATAAGCAGGCGGGGATTGGGTTTCGATAAACCTGAAAAAGATAATTATCTGAGGACTGAACCTTACCCGGCAGTATCTGTTTCCCCCGAAACCTATGGACATACAGGATTTACAGGTACCTGCTGGTGGGTTGACCCAAAGAGGAACCTGGTTTTTATCTTTTTATCAAACCGGGTAAATTCAACGGCAGCAAATTATAACAAGTTGGGCCAGATGAATATCCGCGGCAAAATTCATGAAGCGATATATAAAGCATTACCAAATTAATGGTTACACCATATGGTCGCTTCAGCTAATTGAAATGACCCAGGGGCCTGTCTTGGCCAGACCCTTGCAAGTTCCCTTTCTTGTCTTATTTTCGCAGCCCAACAATAACAGGTTGGTTTAATCAAATAACATCAAATGAATCGCAAAGAAGAGGTTTTACAGGATGTAGTGATAAAATTTGCCGGTGATAGCGGAGACGGTATGCAATTAACAGGTTCGCAGTTCACTAACAACACGGCAATGATGGGCATTGACCTCGCAACTTTTCCAGACTTCCCTGCTGAAATCCGTGCTCCGCAAGGCACCTTACCTGGTGTTAGCGGTTACCAATTACGCTTTTCGAGCGATCGTGTGTTTACGCCTGGTGATGAGTGTGATGTGTTGGTAGCCATGAATGCGGCAGCTTTAAAAACAAATCTGAAGGGGTTAAAAAAAGGCGGAAAGATCATTGCCAATACGGATGGTTTTGATACCAAGAATTTGCGGCTGGCAAATTATCCTGATGGTATCAATCCACTTGAAGATAATAGTCTGGGCAATTATGAAGTGATTAAAATGGATGTTACGAAGATGACCCGTGAGGCCCTGAAAGAAATTACCATGGGCACGAAAGAAAAAGACAGGGCGAAAAACATGTTTGTGCTTGGCTTTTTGTATTGGATGTATAACCGCGAAATGGAGAATACCATCAATTTTATCCGTGAGAAGTTTGGTAAGAAACCTGAAATTTTTGAAAGTAATGTAAAGGCATTACAGGCAGGATATAATTTTGGAGATACTACCGAAACCTTCACCACTACTTACCGTGTAGAAAAAGCAAAAATGGAATCCGGTACCTATCGTTCCATTATGGGCAACCAGGCATTAGCGTATGGATTAATTGCCGCATCGCAGAAAAGTGGATTGTCTTTGTTTTTGGGTTCTTATCCTATTACGCCTGCTTCAGATATTCTTCATGAGCTTAGCAGGCATAAATCATTCGGGGTAAAAACGTTCCAGGCGGAGGATGAAATATCAGCAATCACCTCAGCGATCGGAGCCAGTTATGGCGGATCTTTGGGAATAACTACTACTTCTGGTCCTGGGATGGCGCTTAAAGCAGAAGCCATGGGCCTGGCCGTTATGCTTGAAATTCCTTTAATAATTTGTAATATTCAAAGAGGCGGACCTTCAACTGGGTTGCCTACGAAAACCGAACAAAGTGATTTACTACAAGCTTATTATGGTAGAAATGGGGAATGCCCGATGCCGATTGTTTCGGCTTCAACACCCAGTGATTGTTTTAGCGCGATATATGAAGCAGTGAGGATTTCAGTTCAGCATATGACACCGGTAATTTTCTTAAGTGATGGTTATATTGCTAACGGTGCCGAGCCCTGGAAATTTCCTAAAAGTGATGATCTTCCTCCCATCAAGGTAGAATTCAAAACCGAATTAGGTCACGAGGAAGAGAAATTTCAGCCTTACCTGCGTAATGAAAAATTAGTACGACCCTGGGCTATCCCTGGAACAGCTGGATTAGAACACCGGATTGGTGGCCTGGAAAAACAAAACATCACCGGGAATGTGAATTATGAACCGGAAAATCACCAACTGATGGTAAAAATCAGGCAGGAGAAAATCGACAAGATTGCGGATTATATTCCGATTCAAAAACTTGACAATGGTCCGGAGAAGGGAAAAATATTAGTACTGGGATGGGGTTCCACCTATGGGGCTATAAAAAGTGCTATAACGGAATTATTGGCAGAAGGATACGCCGTATCGCACGCACATCTCCGATACCTCCGACCCTTTCCAAAGAACCTGGGGGAAATTTTCAATAATTTCGATTCCATCCTTATTCCTGAGATTAATAATGGGCAACTTATTAAAATTATCCGCGATCAATATTTTGTGGATGCTAAAGGATACAATAAGATCATGGGAATTCCCATAACTAAAACCGAAATGGTGTTGAAATTGAAGGAGATGCTGGGAGGAATGAATTAATGCCTTACACTTTTCTTTCTGCCTTAGGGTGGAAGTGAACCCAATCTCAGCCACGAAGGCTTAAGACACAAAGAGGATAAAATTATAATGATCATTCAGTATTCCGTCTATTGGCGTTGATTAGTATCCATTCGCGTAATTCGCGTTATATTTTCAAAGCAAACAATTCAATTCCTTTATCTTTTCCTTTCAGGTCAACTATTCCCAGACTTTCACTTTGCCATTGTTTAAGATCAATGGCATCCATAAAATCTTTCGACACAATAAATTTTTGTTTCAATTCACTGCAGGCGCTTCTTATTCTTGCCGTGGTATTCATAGTATCTCCACTCATTGCAAGGTCTTTTTTAATAAGTCCTATTTCTCCAATGGTTACTTCCCCTGCGTGAATGCCTACTCTGAATTCAGGGCTGATTCCATACTTGCGCCGGAATCGTTCACCATTTTTCTGAAGCAATTTTCTTGCCTCAATCAATGAGTCCATACATCTCTTTGTATTGGCAGGACTAAATGGCCATGAAACCACAATCTCATCTCCAACATATTGATATATTCTGCCATTGTATTCGATAAGGGCTATTGAAATAAAATAGATAAAATCTCTGATAAACCGGAAATAATCCTGATGCCCAAGCTTCTCGGCGATAGGAGTTGAATCTTTCAAATCTATAAACATAATGATCCGTTTCTCGATGCGGGGGTGAACATATTTTCCCAGGAACACATCGAGAAAAATTCCTGGTGAATACTTTTCTATGATTTCAATGATTAATTGCGTCAGGAAAAATATCAGCAACCAGCTTGGTAATTTTTCGAGTATCCAATAGGTATAAAAGGCATCATTTACAAAATCATTTAATGCATACAGCGGAGCCAGTTTCGAAATAATGATCGAATAGGTGAAATGGATGAGGAAGTTCATTAGAAAGGCGAGTGAAATCAATATTGCTGTTTTAGCCAGGAAATTAAACCATAGAGGAAAATTGCGGGAGTTCCTTTTAAAATTTAAAACCAACACATTGCCGATAACCGCACTCATGCAAAAAATAATTATTTCCCGAATAAATACCGGTTCGAAAGCCCTGTATTCGAAAAGAAAGTACCGGCTTTGGATATCAAGAATACTGAAACGGACAACCGTATACACTGTATCCAGGAAGGTCCATACACAAGCAATCACAAGTATCAATTTGTACCTGTATTTATTAACTGCAGATAAACTTCCTGCTATTGATTTAAGTAATTTCATGTAAGTTTTCCAAGGTATCGTAACTATAATGGCATAGAGGCCGAATTGGGAGTGCCACCTCTTGCGGTGTTTAGCATTACAGCCAGTGTAAAAGCTAAAACAGATAGTACGATCCCAATCATGAACACACTATATGCGATCCGGATTAATCTGTATTTACGACCAAGAACAACTCCCAAATGATGAATATCCTTTATCAATGATCCGTATAAATAATCCTGATCTTTCATCATTTGGCTCATGCCCCATTCATACTCCTCGAGGGATGCCTTATGAAAATTTCCAAAAAATAACAGGTTCGTTTTCTTATTGAGAATGTCCTCTCTGCTGAAAACTCCCTGTGTAATCTGTGGCCGTGTTGCAAGTATGGCGATAACTATTGTAATAACTGAAAATCCTAAAAATATTATTGTGGGAATGGTAAGATGGGTATCAATCTCCAGTCTTCTAAGTAAAACTGTCAGTATCACCGAAATGATGATCGCATTAACTGATATAAGAATATTGGCTTTACCATCAGCCATTCCACTTAATTCAAGATGATTATCAGAGGTAAGGCGAAGCATTGTCTGAATCCCCCTTGTCATCAGGTTATTAATTTTCTTCGAGCCTTCCTTATTACCTGACGATACTTCTTCACCAAAAATGGGGGTGGTAGTGTTCAATGAATCTGTCAGATTTTCATCTGAAATTTCCAGTTTTTTGCGCAGGCGATCAATGTTTTCCATTTTACCCGGAGTTAATAAATTTTTACAATAATCAGTATAAAATTCATGTGCAACCATAAAATCCAGAGAAGCCTTTCGCCATCCACCTGCTGGTTCCGGTATACTTCTGATTTCATATTCTTTTCTCAATTGTTTATTAGTGGTCTTAAATTCTTTAGTTCCAAGATGGTAGGTATCTGCATCGCAAAGGATCTTTTGCAAGAGATTTTGCGGGTTCCTGGGCATCCTGGTAGAAAGGATACAATCACCTATCTGCCTGACCAGCTCTTCATCGGTAACATGCTTTGAAATAAAAGCCTTCATCAATTCAACGCTTTTTATTTCATGTTTCGACGGCTCCACTAACAAGTGTCCGGTGTCATGAAACCACGCAGCTATATAGACGATAAACTGATCATTTTCGTTAAGATCAAATCGGGCAGAAATTTCCTTGGTTCTATCTACCACATTTTGGGTATGTTCCAAATTGTGGAAGAGCAGGCTTTTATTTACATATTGTTGAAAGAGGTCCTTAACGAAGCTTTCTGCTTTTTTAAATATACTGTGATAGTCCATAATCTGGGTTAAAAAGTAATATTAAGTTTAGTACCTATTGAAAAATTAAATAAATTATCTTCTCTTGAGAAACCCATAGTTGCAGAAACGATCACCATATTAAAAGGTACATAATAGATTCCTCCGCCATAGGCATTGTGCCAGCGTCTGGATTTTTCATTTTTCACCCACACTCTTCCTACATCATCAAACCCTATAACGCCGAAATCGCCTGGCAAAATATACCATTTTGAATTAAAAACTTTGGCCCGTAACTCAACACTTCCGTATGCCAGGGAAGAACCATTAAATCTATTCTTTCTGAACCCTCTCAGAAAATTGTTTGCACCCAGAGTTAATGTCTGAAAATATTCAAAGTTTTTATTGAATATATGTCCTCCACCAAATCGAAGAACCGCAACTACTTTGGCCGGATTATTTAAGCTTGCATAAACCACCATATCCGAAGTAAATTTTGTAACGGAGCCCCCTTTATTTGAAATCCCGGATAAAGCGGATAGCTCAGTAGTCCAATTGATACCCCGGGTAGGGAATAAATCACTATTCAGGTTATTAATATTAACCCCGATTTTGCCACCCACATAAATCTTATCATTTATTACACTCAATGAGTCAAGTCCGATTAGGGAGGGACGGGTAAGGATTTTCCCCTTGTTATCCTCTGCATTATAAGAGTAGTTATAAAATATCGGCCCTGCGTAAACGCTTACAATATCAAAATATCTTTTACGATAAAAAGTCTGAAGCGAAAAATGATTAAAACGCGTTCGATAGAACTCTCTGGGCTTAGATTTGTCAATTTCAGTTTTGTTTCCCAATCCAAAAAAATTATTCAATGTTGGATTTACAAGTTCCGCATTTATTACAAGATCTGCATCTCCGAAAAGGTCAACAATTTCACCATGATACCTAAATTGATAAGCTCCTCCATGCGGAGCATATAGGGCGCTAACTCGATTATCAGAACTAAAAGGCTCTTTGCGAAAGCCATAGGTTCGTCGCCAGAAGCCGAAGCCCACTAATAATCCGTCTTCAGAATTTAATCCCCCAACTATCCTGGGAAATCGTACCTGAGTATATTGTTTAGCAATCCATTTAAATTCGTTCACATCAGGATCCCGGGATAAGCGAAGTTTAGAACGCTTGTGACTTTTAATCACGTTTACACTATCGATCACATCATACAGAAAATTACGAACATGCCCTTTAATATTAAATGTATCGTTTCCTTTCCCTCCAATGATCCTGAATTTAATTCTTGAGGAAGCGCTTTCTTCAATTTCAAAAATATCATTACCATTTAATCCATATAATCGAACTTCATCTGTTTCGCCTCGAATAAAATTTCGTTCATACATTTTATAGCTGGTGTCGTTATTATTTTTTCGCGCATACACAGAAACTTTTAATCCTGTTTCACTTTTGGCTACCCTGAAATATTCAGGTTTATTACTTCCAACTATGTTTACATCGCGGGCAAGAAATTTGTAATATGACATTCCTTTTTCCAGCAAAATGTTTCTACGTTTTACAAGTGTTTCTATAATCTGTTCGCCATTCAATGGAAATATTTCATCGGGTAAATGATGAACCGCAGTAGATAGTACGGAATCTGTAAGATTGTTTTTTACTTCAGTGATGGTTTTCTCCCAGGTTGATTCGTCAAGCCGGTTTAAAAATATCCTGTCAAAATCTCTTGCCGTCCAGTTAAGCCAGTTTACGGAGGGGATGTTAGGTTTGAATCCACTTAAAAATGGCAAACGTCTTCTCGAAACCACTTTTAAAAGCAAGCCATCTGAATTAAAAAATGCCTGGTCTCGG